>QRFC01001427.1_pt1 | contig 19842 bp, 16 predicted proteins | sample 1861061 | NCBI WGS metagenome assembly QRFC01 (sample SAMN09711282, study PRJNA482702) | Human gut metagenome, whole genome shotgun sequencing project.
TGGATGGCCTCTACCCCGCGGGAGATAGTATATAAATTGCGCTACGAGCCTTTTTTATGGAAACACAGAATATTGCGGAGCAAAGCATTCGACCGATTCATACGGAACCGTTTCGACCTGCATCCCTATGTCCGGCATACGAATTTTTCCGATTTCGATGCGATTTTTTTAGGGAGCGATCAAATCTGGAACAAAACGATTACCGGGCAGCGTTACGACGAGGTATTCTTTGGAGGAAACGCAACATGCAGGGTTATCGCCTATGCGGCCAGCATGGGACGCGGAACGCTTTCCGACAAAGACCGCGAACGCCTCCGGCAATATTTGGCCCCTATGACCGCAATCGGCGTAAGGGAGGAATCGCTGAAGGAGTTGTTGCAGCCGCTGAGCGCCAAACCGGTTTACACAACGATCGACCCCACGCTTCTGGCAGGCGCCGAAATGTTCGAAAAGATCGCCTCGCCCCCGGCCTCAGATCGGAAATACGTCCTCGTATACGACTTGAGCCCTTACAAACGCGAGGTGCTTGAGATCGCCCGGAATGTCGCCGAAAAGATCGGGGCTCGAATCGTGGAACTCGACGCCTATCCGCTGACCGGATTCTCCATGCGATACAAAGACCAGACGGCATCGCCGGAACAATACCTCGGCTATTTCCGACATGCAGCCTTCGTGGTCACGACCTCTTTTCATGGCACTGCATTCTCGTTGCTGTTCAACCGACCTTTCTACACGATCAAGCAGGACAATCCGGCAGACCTCCGAGCGCTCTCCTTGTTGGAAAAAGTAGGATTGACCGACCGGTTTATTCCACTCGGAACGGTACCCGGATGCAATCCCGTCCGGTACGAAAAAGTAGAGCAGCGTCTTGCATCGGAAGTAGAAAAATCACGAACATTCATCGACGACGCTCTTTCGTCGCCGATTCGTTAAAACTCATTTTTCATGCCTACCCGACGAATAGCATTTCTACTGCCCCGATCCGGCGTCACTCCAATCGGTGGATACAAGGTCGTCTATGAATACGCCAACCGACTGGCGGCCGACGGATACGAAGTCGAACTGGTCTATCCCGCCTACGTAGCTCGATTCCAACAAAGCCTGCTGGTGACCTGCCTGAAGTGGAGCAAATCGTTGATCACGTTTCTTTACCGAAAGTGGAAGGGGTATTCGGGTCGGCAATGGTTTCCACTACATGAACGGATTAAGGAACATTGGGTATGGTCCCTCGTCGAAAAGTGCGTTCCTTTAGCAGATGTTTACATCGCTACGGCAGTCCAAACCTCGCGTTATCTGGAACGATATGTAGGCATTTTGCCGGAACGAAAATATTATTTCATACAGGGATTCGAGAATTGGGGCAGCAACACATCTGAGCATGTCATGGAATCCTACCGCTATCCTATGCGAAAGATCGCCATCGCCCGTTGGCTCGTCGAACGAGTCGAGTCGTGTGGCGAAAGTTGCGCATTGATATACAATGGATTCGACTTCGATTATTTTAAAAGGGAAATCCCTTGCTCGGACCGAGACAAATTCCGTATCGCCATGATGTATCACGCTTTGGAAACGAAAGGATGTGCTGACGGCTTCAATGCATTGGAGATCGTCAAAGCACGCTATCCTCAAATAGAGGTTTCCATATTCGGAGCGACACCCCGCCCCCGACATTTACCCAAATGGTATCATTATGTACAGCGCCCCGACCGGCAGACGCACAATCGCATTTATAACGAAGCGGCTATTTTTATCGGAACGAGTTGGTCGGAAGGCTGGGGGCTGACCGTAGGAGAAGCCATGATGTGCGGCGCAGCAGTTGCTTGTACGGACAATCCGGGTTATTCGGAGATGGCACGGAATAGCGAAACGGCCCTGGTATCGCCGATCAAAAATTCACAAGCGTTGGCCGAGAACATCATCCGTTTGCTCGAGGACGACGAATTGCGCTGTCGTATCGCAGAGGCTGGCTATCGAAATATACAACAATTCACATGGGAGGCATCTTATCCGAAATTTCGTTCGTTGATCGAAAACGGCTGTCGGCAAATATAGTCGCTCCCCTCATTACAAACGTATGCATACTTTAGGTATCGTTACGTTGCTATTCGTTGGCTGCGCCATTATCGCATTGGGCGAATCGAGCATAAAGCGAAAACAACTGTATTTTATATACGGGCTGACCGGATTTCTGATGGTATTGGCCGCCGGATTGAGAGACGGAAATACCGTCAGCGATTACAAGACTTACCTCAACATGTTCCAATACCCAGAGGAGGCGTCTACGGTAGAACCCACATTTACCCTCATCGGCTCTCTGGTCAAAGCAGTTTGTCCGTGGCCCGTCCTATTATTCGTGATTTACGCGAGCATCGGCGTTACATGCAAGATTTTAGCTATCAAGAGACTGACTTCATTATTATTTCTGTCGTTAGTCATTTACATATCGAACGTGTACCTGCTACACGACATGACGCAAATCAGAGCCGGAGTTGCGTCCGGCATTTTTTTGCTGGCCATTCGACCTCTGGCCGAACACAAAATATTCCGTTATACGGCTTTGATTCTGCTAGCCTCCCTTTTCCATTATTCTGCACTGCTGCTATTACCGCTGGTCGTGCTAAAAAACCGGCCGATTGCAAGCAAAAGCAAATACCTCTGGTGGAGTATCGTACCGCTGGGATTCGTGGCCCACAGTACGATGTTTGATATTTCCGTCATCCCCATCGAAAGTATTCGACTCAAACTGGAAATGTATCAACGTCTTCAGGAACAAAGCGTACAAGGGTTTACGGATGCCAATCTGTTCAATCCGTACTTTTTGTTCCGATGTGCGCTGTATTACGGCATGCTGTGGAAACGTGACACGATCGGAGCGCACAATCCCTATTTCCCGCTATTGATTAAGATAGAAGGAATCGCCCTCTTTCTGTTTCCCGCACTTTCATTCATCTCGTTACTCGGGTATCGGGGATCCGAATTACTGGGCGTCGTCGAGATTATCCTGTATCCGCTGTTCATGTACGCATTCCGGCCTCGAATAGCCGCCAAGATGGCGGTGATCGGAATCGGCACTCTGCTACTGGCGGTCAACATCATTCATAAACATTTGATTTTTATATGAAACCGTCTGTTTCTGTATGCATGGCAACCTATAATGGGTCAGATTATATCCGGGAACAACTGGACTCAATCTTACCTCAATTGAACGACGACGACGAAATCGTCATATCGGACGACCATTCATCGGACGATACAATCGAACGGATTAAAGCTTTGGGAGACCCGCGCATCAAAATTTTCTACAACACGGGAGAACAGGGATTCACGTCGAATTTCGAAAATGCCCTGAAACATGCCACTAAACCGATCATATTCTTGTCGGATCAAGACGATATATGGATGCCCTCCAAAGTCACCTATTGCATGGAGCGTCTGGTCGGAGGATTCGATCTGGTAGTCCACGATGCCGTCATCGTCGACGAGAACAAAAACGTTTTACACGACTCTTTCTACCGTGTGAGGCATGTTCATCGAACGCTCATAGGCAATCTTGTCAAATTCGGATATTTGGGATGCTGCATGGCTTTCAGACGCAAGATTCTGGAAGTAGCTCTACCGTTTCCGACGAATCGCAAATGTTGTCTCCACGATAATTGGCTCTATTTGGTAGGAAACGCTTTTTTCAAAAGCACAATTGTGAACGAGAAATTAATTCTCTATCGTCGACACACCCATAACACCTCGACCGGCGGCATAGGTTCTTCCACCACGACAGTGGGCTTTAAACTGAAGTATCGTTTTTACCTGATATGCCGATTGATCGGTCGGATGCGACTTGATCGTCATCGAAAATAAATATTCCTATGAAAAACATTCTGATCACGGGCGGCGCGGGCTTTATCGGCTCGCACGTCGCGCTCAAGCTCGCCGACAAAGGATACGAAGTCACCGTGCTCGATAATCTGTCGCCGCAGATTCACGGTAAGTACCCCCAAAACACCTCCCCGTTATACCGCAGCATCCGCGACCGCGTGCGCTTCCTGCGCGGCAGCGTAACCGACCGGGACGACTGGCTGCGGGCCCTCGACGGACAGCATGCCGTGATCCATTTGGCCGCCGAGACCGGAACCGGACAATCGATGTACGAGATCGAGAAATACACTGCCGTCAACATCGGCGGAACTTCGCTGATGCTGGATATACTCACGAATACAAAGCATTCGGTATCTAAGGTTGTTGTCGCCGCATCGCGCGCGATCTACGGCGAGGGACGCTATCTGAGCGAGGAGATGGGATACGTCTATCCGCTCTCGCGCGCCGACGAGGACATGAGACGGGGAGACTTCGAGTGCAAGTACCCCGGCTGCACGAAGCCGCTACGGCTGGTCGGGACGACCGAAGACTCGGCGATTCACCCTACGTCCGTCTACGGCATCACCAAGCAGGTGCAGGAACAGCTCGTGATGACCGTCTGTCCCGCGATTGGCATCGCCCCGGTTGCCTTCCGCTATCAGAACGTCTACGGACCCGGCCAGTCGCTGTCGAACCCTTACACGGGCATCCTGTCCATCTTCTCGACCCGGATTAAAAACGGAAACGGAATCAATATCTTCGAGGACGGCCGCGAGACGCGCGATTTCGTCTATATCGACGACGTGGCCGACGCGACGATCCTCGGTCTGGAAAAGACCTCGGCCGACGGCGAGGCATTCAATGTCGGCACGGGCGTGGCGACCGACGTCATGACGGTCGCGCGCACGCTGATCGACAAATACGGCACCGAAGCACCTCTCACGGTCAGCGGGAACTACCGGCTGGGCGACATCCGCCACAATTTTGCCGATATCTCGAAAGCCCGGCGGCTGCTCGGATTCTCTCCCCGCTGGTCGTTCGACGCCGGCATCGAGCGGTTCGCCCGGTGGGTAGACGGCCAGCAGGTGCAGGCAGACCGGTACGAAGATTCGATCGAGGAAATGAAACGAAAAGGATTGTACAAATAGTCCGTCCCCGTCGCCCCCGACGAATCCGGACTTACCCGTACAAGCGGCGGACGTCCCGGCAAGATTCTGCTCCGCCCCGCGTCGGCGGCAGACTTTGTCCCGGGCAGTTCTCCGGCGCATCGAAATCCCTCCGCCCTTCTGGTCATAATCCTGTCGCCCGGCGAGTCGGGGCCGCGATACGAGTCGTCCCGATCGATACGAAGCCGTCCTTCCGGCTCCATTCCGCTGCGTACCATAAACGATACGGTAACGATACGCCTCGTAACGCCTACGGAGCAATTTTCGACTCGTCTTCTTAAAGCAATTTCCTTTCCCGGAGAAACGGACCGACTCCCGGAACGCGTCCGCGCGCAAACCGTCTATTGCACCATTTTAGTTATAAACGATCATGTTTTTAGAAAACAAAAGCATTCTGTTCTTCTCCGCGCAAGCGTTCGGCTATCAGAACGAAATCCGCGCGGAGATGGAGCGCATGGGAGCCCGTGTGGACTATTTCGACGAGCGCCCGGCCAACTCGTTCGCGATCAAAGCCGCAATCCGGATCAACCGGAATCTGCTGGCCCGCTACATCGACCGCTACCATGCCCGGATCATCGAGCGCACCAAAAACCGGAAGTACGACTACGTCTTTTTCATCAAGGGCGAGTCCATTTCCGTCGAGAATCTCGATAAAATCAAAGAACTGCATCCCGAGGCGAAGCTGATTATCTACCATTGGGACTCGATTGCCAACAACCGCAACGCGCTGCGTATCCTGCCCGTGTTCGACCGGGCCTTCTCGTTCGACAAACCCGACTGCGAGAAGCTCGGCATCCGCTTCCTGCCGCTGTTCTACCTGAGAGATTACGAGGAAATCGGCCAGCAGGAGCCTGACTACCGCTACGATCTGATGTTCGTCGGCACGGTTCACAGCGACCGGTACGGGCTACTGCGCCGCGTGACCGGGCAGATCGAGCGGGCCGGCGGACGCTGCTTCGCCTACATGTTTTTCCAGAGCCGGATTCTGTACTGGAAAATGAAGCTGCAGAACAAGAACCTGCGCGGCACGTCGGTCAGGGATTTCCGCTTCGCCCCGCTGCCGAAAGCCGGCTTGCTCGATCTCTACCGCAAATCGCGGGCAGTAATCGATATCCAGCATCCCCGGCAAACGGGCCTCACGATGCGGTGCATCGAAACGATGGGCGCCAAAAGAAAACTCATAACCACGAACGGACATATCGCCGAATACGACTTCTACGACTCGAACAATATTCTGATCGTGGACCGGCAGAATCCCGTCGTGCCGCCCGGCTTCACGACCTCTCCCTACCGGGACATACCTGCCGAGGTATACGACTGCTATCGGATCGACCGCTGGCTCGAAACGATTCTCAAATCGTAGTTCCGGCCGGATCCGACATTTTGACGAAGGACGAACTTTCCGCACGAGGGGGGCTGTCTGCAAATGCAGACAATCCCTCTCGTCTTTCTGACAATCTTCCATAGGGCAAACAAGGCCTACGGTATCGTAACTTCACGGAATACTTTGAGGACTCTGTTAAAACCAACTCGAACTATTTCCAGACTACGACACAGATATTCGGCCTGAGATTCGACGTCGGCATAGATGGTGAGTTATCCCGCCACTGCAGAGAATTTGTTAGCGTCGAGGCAGTATACGAAGCAGCGATTGAGAAAACGGCAGGAGAGCCTTTCGCCCAATATGCCCGGCCGAATACAGATAGAAATAAGGGTTAATTAGCATAACGCAATCCCCCGACCTACCGGGGTGCTCATATTTTCAATTTGTTATATTAGCCTATTTAATGGTCAGTACTTTGCCTGCATTAGCATGGCTTCTCAATGTGCCGCATATTGTTGAGAAGTGTTTCGCGGATACCGGATTCGGAATAGATGATGTTTCGGTCGCCGATAACGGTGAAAGGTATCTGCCGACTGTCGCGCAAATTCTGCAACGTGCGGAGCGAGATATGCAGGTAGGCAGATATTGCTTCTCCCGTGAGGTATCGTTCATTCATAACCGAGGGATGTTTCCCTGCCCGGTGTCACGAATAGTCTTAAAAAGTCTGGAGTAGTCCGGATGGCGGATTAACAGATATGCCGTCGTTGGATAATCGCACGTAGTTTTGGTTGGCTACAAATCCACACTGCTCCCGATTCAAGGTCGTGTCTGTTAAGAAATGCGACACCGAAGCATTTCGAGTTTCGGTTTAACTCGTTAAACCGAAATGTTTTCGTTAAACGAAAACCTAACTTTGCTGGGCGCATGTGCAACCCGTTGGTGATTTTGTTAAACCGTTTTTCAAGGAGAAAAGGGCCTTATCGAGTTTTTTATAGGGAAAACCCCGCGGTGCCCGGGAAAAAGGCTGGCACGAATATACGGCTACAACTGTCTGCACCGAATGGACAAATCTGCCCCGTTTGCGCCCCTGCCGGCTACGCTTGCAGTGAAGTAACGTCAGGGAAGACGACTTGTCCTGACATGACTTTACATTCGGGCGCTTCGGTCCGATATGGCTGGACATTTTTGCGAGTTCACAGAGAGAGAGCTCAGAAAGGGGGCAGACGATAAGGATTTCCGGAGCCGAGTCGATGCGACGGGCCTAAATCATCCGGCCGGAGAGGGAATCCGATTGCAGACTTATCGCCGAGGCAGGTTGATTTTTTAGGTACCTCTTTGTCCGGCATTCGGAAGAAGTCTGCTGGTGTACCGTCAATCCTTGAACGGGATAAGCTCGCAAAGGCAACGAATTTCAGGGACAACGATAACAAACCGAATTAAAACCGGGGCAACTTCCACCCGGGTTAAGATTCATCCAAGCCAACCTGAATCCGGAAATGACATAATTTTAGTGAAAATATATCGATTTACTGCGCTAAACGGAATTTGTCGCCGATCCGGCTCCGTAAATGATCCATATCTCGCTTGATCTTGTCGTTGGCGCTTCGCGTAAATCCATGTGGAGACAATGCCATAAAATTCTACATAACTCACGATATCACACATCTTACAAATAATAGTGTATTTGTGCCCGAAATGATTATACGTCCACAGAAACCGCAAATTCTGTAAATGTATTCCATTAACTTTATTCGGTTGATTTTGATGATTGTTTTGCTTGTATAATCGATTTATTTGCTATTTTTGTACAAGCATAAGGAATACAATAGGCTGTAAGATCAGCACTGCTTATAAGTGACCTGAGAACAAACAAAGAGCCTGAATATATTGATCCATAATGGATTGAAACCGAAGGTTCGGTTTTCGTTTTCCGCTCTTAAAGCCCTGATAAAGAGGCTGAAAAAGATAGAAAAATCCTTATGTATCCATGATATGTAAGGATTTTTTTTAGGCCCTGAAAGGAAAAACGGTAAAAAGCAGGGGCGCATAACCTTCCTGCGACCCTATCCGTCCCAAATCAGGAACGGCTTTTAAACAACTATTACCCTTGCTGTTATACAGACATCAAACCCTAATTATCAGACACTCATTCCCGAGGAATCACATGATAGACGCGGGATATTGCTATTTCTGCCAGCATACGTTATTCCCCCGTCGAAGGGTCTGCTCCGCCAGTCATTTGCTTCTCCGGCAATGTCAACAAAAAATCCGGATGGAAACCATCCGGATTTTTTGTTATTCAACCTATAAACAACGACAAGGCCGGTAAGAGCGATCGCACCGCCTCCTGCCCCCTCGCTTCGAGCCGATTACACCGCCGACGCCCGCATCGCGATAAAAGACAAGGACATCGGCAGCGAATATGCCAGCGCTTTCCGTATCACCGAAAAGAACGACCGAACCGTTCGTCCTCGCTATGAATAGCACGTTCTGAAAACAGTTCCGGCAATCGGGTATTACAAGGTACGTACCGTCAACCGATATAATATCAGCGATTATAATTCAGATCTTTCAACAACCGTCTATTGATCTTTCTACGCTGGGCATCGAAAAACCACCCCCATTTGTTGAAATACCGGATTATATTACGTATGTGAATGAGCAGCATTCTCCGGTTTTTATACGAAGCCGCTTCATGCAGATGCACGATGGATGCTCCGGGGTAATACATCGTACGGTACTGAAGGTGCATCCTGCGCGACAAATCGATATCCTCGCCATACATAAAAAAACGTTCATCGAACAACCCGACTTTGCAGAGCGCTTCTACGCGCAAGAACATAAAACAACCGGACAGAAAAGGAATATTCTTCTCTTTATCGTAATCGGAGAAACGTAATTCGAAACGTTCCCGACTCTTTTTAGCCCAACCGGTCGGCAAAAATCTGCGGAATATCAGATCGGCCGGGGTGGGCAACAGTTTGCAAAGATACTGCAACCGTCCGTCCGGATAGAAAACCTTGGGCATGATTTGTCCCACGTCTTCGTGAGCATCCATATAGCAGGCGAGGGATTCGATTGTTTCCGGCGCAAACCGAATGTCCGGATTCAGAACAACGTGGTATTTCGCACCGAGTTCCATCGCTTCCCGGATAGCGAGATTGTGAGCTCCGCCGTAACCGATATTGGCGTTGTGGATATACCGGATTTTCGAAGACCGTTTTTCCAAAATGCGCAGGGCATCGTTGCGGGAGTTGTCGATAATGTAAAGTTTATCGATAGAACTACGAAGGACGCAATCCAGCACGGCTCCCGCCTCCGGAAGCGAGGTATGGTATGTGACAACCGAAGCGGTAAGCATCATTGATTCGGCTTTAAGTCGCCGAAAAGTTTTTCTTCGACGATGCAACAGATGATATGTCCGATAAGAATATGCGATTCCTGTATCCGGGGAGTCTCGCCGGACGGCACTTTTATACATAAATCGCACATCGAATCCATTTCGCCGCCCGTAAATCCCGTAAGTCCTATCGTTTTTATTCCTTTTTGCCCGCACATGCGCAGAGCCTCCACGAGATTTGCCGAATTTCCGGATGTCGAAATGCCGATGAACACGTCTCCGGCAGATCCCTGGGCCTGTATTTGACGGGAGAATAATTTATCGTAGCCGTAATCGTTCCCGATGGCGGTGATGATCGACGTGTCGGTCGTCAACGCAATGGAAGCAATACCGGGCCGGTCAAAATAGAATTTGCTGACAAACTCTCCTGCGATATGCTGTGCATCGGCGGCGCTTCCGCCGTTACCGGCCAAGAGCGTTTTTTTCCCTTGTTCGTACGCATCCACGATCATTTGGGCAGCGGCCGCAATGTTCCGCATCAGCCCCTTGTCCGATAAAATGGCCTGCTTGGTCGATATCGACGCCCGAATCTGATCCGCAATACACTGTTCAACATTCATAATCCGCTATTTATCAATGAAAAATTTTCCACCCGTGCGTTCCCCCTTCGCTGAATTGAAACTCGACGATATTGCCATCGAGCTGATTCAATGCCCGTTTCACCTGCAACCTTTTTGTAGGTTCCACCGCAAAGATTATAAATCCGCCGCCGCCGGCGCCCGAGACTTTACCGGTAATGGCTCCCGCTTGAACGGCCCGCTCCATCGCCTCTTCGATGACCGGATTACTGATGGCCGACGCCATTGCTTTTTTGTCTTCCCAGCCTTGTCCGAGGATTCTGGCGAAGGAAGAGATGTCCCCCTTAAGCAATGCTTCCTTCATGTTTATGGCATTTTGTTTAATGCGGTGCATGGCTTCGACAGCCCGATTATTACCTTGCGACGTGTTTTTTTTCTGTTCGTCGATAATCTCCGCGGAACTGCGGGAAGCTCCGGTATAATAGAGCAATATACTGGCTTCCAGTTCATCGACGATCCATTTCTTGATGCGTAACGGATTCACGATAACGTGGTCGTCTTTGAGAAACTCCATAAAGTTAAAACCTCCGAAGGTAGCAGCATATTGATCCTGTTTTCCTCCGCTCAATGCAAGATCTTTCCGTTCGATCTCATAGGCCAACCGGGCTATTTCATAATCGCCCAGGGGTAGATTGAGCCACTCGACAAAAGCTTTGACAATGGCGACTACCATTGTGGACGAAGAACCGAGTCCGCTTCCGGGAGGCGCATCCGAATAAGTAGTGATACGGCACGACGGCGCCGGAACGCGGAAATCTTTCACAATGCGGTTATAGACCCCCTTATGCAGGTTCAGCGTTCCGTCGACGGGAAGTACCGGCAAAGATTCGAAAATTGCCGCCTGCCCGATGTCGGTTGCAATAATCTCGATTTTGCCGTTCTGCGTCTCTTCGATCGTACAATGAGCATAAAGATTGATCGTCGCGTTAAGAATCAATCCTCCGTAGAGATCGCTATACGGCGATACGTCGCTGCCGCCGCCGGCTAAACCCAACCGCAGAGGCGCTTTACTTCGAATGATCATAGGAAACCTTAATTAGGTTACAGATAATTTAAAATGGATTTCGTCTGATATTTGGCACGAAACGATTGTGCTAAACGTATTTTGTCGGCAATCGTCACCGGACGCCGGTTTTCTAAAATCCGCACGTACTCTTCCGGCGTGTCGACGATGCGGGTATGTTCCCCGAGCGGCAGGTAGAGATCGATCCCCTCCCATGCGACCGCGCTTCCCAATACGGGAGTGCCGAGCGCCAACGCTTCGACCACTTTGACTTTGATGCCGGCTCCGTGAAACAAAGGCGCGATCAGCCCTTGCGCTTCAGCGATATATCCGTACGGATTCTCTACGAACCCCAAATATTCGACCCGGTCGGTTTCGTCTATTTTTCGCCTGACGTCGGAAGGCATGTTGCCGCCGATAATTTTTATATTCAGGCGGGGCGTACGGGGAAACACCTCGTCGAGAAACCACGTCAGACCCTCTGTGTTTTCTTTTCGGCCCCAGGCGCCGTACATTACAAAATAGTCCTTGGGAACGATCGTCTTGTAATCGGTGCGCAGCAACAATTCGTCGAAATACAACGATATGTGATGCGCCTTCACGCCGTAAATATTCCGAATGAGCGTTTCGTCCTTGGGGCTGTGGCAAAATATCAGCGTCGCGGTTTTGTATAATAGTCTCTCGCTGAATTTTACGAACCTATTCTCAAGATAACCGAATATGTTTTTCTGCCTGGAAAATTTCTGGATCATCACGTCGTGCGTAATGACTATTTTTCGGGAGTGTCCGGCAAATAGCGCATAGGCGAATACCTGTCCGAAATTGAAAATCAACGCGTCGTACCGATGCTTGTTTTTACGGATGTAACGGACGACCGACCATTGAAAACGAGCCGTAAAGATCGGATGCAGAAATGGTAATTTTAAAGCATTGAACAACTTATCCTTTTTGTCGACAACGATACACTTCAGCATATTCGTATCGGGAACGGCTATCCCCTCCGCCTCGCTTCTGTTCCTGAAACAGATCAGATCGACCTCGTACCGACCACTCAAATCCTCGATTAATTGCCGCGTATAATTCTGGCCCGCGGTCTTGCGGCTGGGAACAAATGCGGAAATCAGCAAGATTTTTTTCATATTTTCTCAAAGATCATTCTGAATAAATGCCTCGAATGTTCCATGCTGTAATTTTGTTCGTAGATTTTTCGGCTTTCCTCGTTGAACCGCCTCTGCGGATACGGATAACCGTTGATCTTATCGATGAATTCCCGAGCCGTATTGCACAGCCCTCCCACCCGATCGAAATCCAACGCGTATCCGGAAAAGGCTTCGGTGGTGCCGAAGATCGTTTTCCCGTACATCAGCGCCTCCGCCGTTTTGAGTTTCATCCCCGAACCTTCGAAAATGGGGGCGATTACGAAATCCGCGCGATAAAAATATTCGGAAACATCTTCCACGGTTCCTATCACTTTGACGTTATCGCATTCCAAATCGTTTTTCAGCGTTTCGAACCCTTTGCCTATAATCAAGATCTCTGCGTTTACATGAGGAGCGACATGCTGAACGAACCACCGGACACCGTACTCATTCGGAAAAAAAAGACTGCCGGCAAAAATTCCGCGAGGCTTTTGATCCCGGCGTTCGGTAAGTTTGTTGTAATCCAGCTTGTCATCGAATGTCACCGGCACCAAAAAATCGGCGGATCGTTTATATATCTTATGCAACAGGGCGCTGTCCCTTTCGCTCAGGGCGATAATCGTATCGCTGTATCGAATCGCCATCCATTCGTTGTAGGCAAATGCGAAAAAAGAGAGTACGTTTCCTATTTTTTTCAGCCGGCGCACCACGTCGTAACTGTATTTGATTTCGACGTTATGAAAAAAAGTAACGATTTTGCAACCGGGATAACGCTTTTTAATAGCTTTGGCCAGCAATCCGTAATTCGAGCTATTTATAAAAACGTAATCGGGGGCTTCGCGTGCCATTACGGCCAAAGCTTCCGTTTTCACGGACCGGGTCAACCCTACGGTATAACCTTGCAATGTCCAGCGCAATTTCTGCACATTGGACAGGACACCCATTCGGAAATCTACACAGTACAAGTTATCCCGGAATAATTCGGTCAAAAGAATCCGGCTCTTATTCAAACCGATTCCGCCTCCGAAGTTATTTTCTGCCACCGGACTGATCAATAAGCATTTTTTCCCGTTCATCAATTTGAATTTAGGAGTTGGTCTTTGTATCTATCCATTATATACATGCGTTCCGGATAATTGCTTCCCGTCAGAAGGACATTGTCGTATCGATACAAAATATTGTTCGAACAGATCGATACCCGGATCAAAGAGTAGATCATGATTCCTCCGACGAACAGCATCCTGTTCGATTTTAATGTAAAACACCGCGCAACGGCCGGCCACAGCACCAGGTAGGAGAGTAAAAACAAGAGACCTATCCGATCCACGAGGATCGTTATTTCGCTCATCCATAAGTTTATAAACAAATAAACCAGGAACATGTTCAAGAAAACGGCATGTTCGCGGGTATTGAGTTTTTTATAAAAAAGAACGACCAGTACGAAGGTCAGCGTCCTCTCGAGGTAACCGATCGAAATGCCTCTTGCCTGCGCGTACAAATCCGAATTGAGATAAGCCCCGGTCAACGCCGCGTATTTTCCCCCGAGAAGCCTCCCGCCTTCCGAAATCAAAGGGGCCATGTAAGCGATCTGCGAAAGGTAAAGGAGATTGCCGACGACAAATACGACGATGAAACACTGCCGGGGCAATGTCCGGGGCACAAAATACAGCGGGAACAAAAACAGGGTGCTGGAATGGAACATGAAAGCCAGCGTCATTAAAAGCAAATAAGGGAGAAACCGCCTTTGCTGAATGTACTTTACGGAAAGCAGGAAAAGCCCGATACTTTTCATATTTCTCAAAATATCCAACTCCGCCCCTAAATACAAAGCAATAAAAATCAAGAAACTGAATGCGTAATTCGAGGAATGCCGTTTGAAAAAAACGTGTAAAATGGAGACGTCTATGACAACGCATACGAGTATAAAAAAATGATAATTCGACGATATGAGTTTTACGACAGACATGAACGTTACAAACCCGCCCTCGAATGTCCCGATATCGTAATTATTCAGATAGCCCCTGCTAAAAAGAGGAACGATTTCCTGATACGCCGGATAATAATTCACCCAATCCCAACCGACGAATCCCCTGAAACCGAAAAACAGAACGAACAGCGCGCAACAACAGATCCGAACACATTGTCGAATCTTCCGGTTATTGTCATAGTTATACTCTACGACTGTCAGTAGAATAAACAACGACAATAAGAGAAGGTACGGAACGGAATAAGTATAGCTGTAAAGCATTCTCGGGGAGTAAGCCGGACGGTCGTTCTATGATCTTTCGGGCCGGACCGCATCGTACAGCCGATAACCGTCTCTGATCGCTTTTCGTTTTATTTCTTTTTCGTGGGGCGTGGAACGGTAAACGGATTTAATGCAAGGTATGAGTAAATAATACAATTTACTCAGAAAAAAATGTATCCCGGTATAATGCTTAAGCGTGAAGTAGATCCTGTTACGCGTGTCGTAATAGAGCGTAAAATCGCTTTTCTTTCCGCCCGTAGAAGTGCTTTCCTTATGTTGAAGGAAAGACTCCGGCACATACAATACGTTGTGTCCGCGCCGAAGGGCCCTATACACGAAATCCGTATCGTCGTAGTAAACGAAGTAAGCCTCGTCCATATATCCGATCTCTTCGAATAATTCTTTCCGGATAAGCATAAAACAGGTAGGCGCATAGTCTACGAACCTGCTTTTGTCGAACTGTCCTTTATCTTCCTGGTAAATGCCGTAATGAAGCGACGAACAGGCGAAATAAGTGTAACACCCTCCGGCATACCAAATTTTATTCGTCCCGTGAAAATGAATTTTGGGTACCGCCATCCATGCCTTCCCGCTCTCCAGCGCACGCACCAGACACTCTATGGTATCCGGAACCAACACGATATCGTTGTTGGACAACAACACCCTATCGCAGCCGTCCCTCAATGCGGCTTTAATGCCGATATTGTTTCCTTTGGCTACTCCGTAATTCTCTTCATTCTCGATCACGACGGTTTCGAACCGGGCGGAGGCACAAAGTTTCCGCGCGACGGCAAGCGAATCGTCCGGGGATTTATTATCGACGATATACAGGATAAAATTGGTGTATCTCTGCGTCCCCAGCGTCTCGAAAAACTCGGGCAATACGCCGGCGCTGTTGTACAAAACAGTCACTATGCCAATTCTGGGAGTCATCGTTCCGCCTATTTATAAAGTCCTTTCGTTTTCATCTCTTCGATGGAGTCTTCGTACCGGTCTTTCTGGATATCCTGGGTATTCACCCAATCGGTAAATTGCCGAATCCCCCTGTCGAAACTCCACCGGGGTTCGAAACCGAGTTTCGTTTTGATTTTCGTCAGATCGGCGTAATTGTGGCGGATATCCCCGAGACGATAGTTCCCGCTGACCGTCACAGGGACTTCGATCCCGTATTTTTCGATCAGCGTCTCGGCGACGGTCAGCACGTCCGTCGCGACGCCCGTACCTACGTTGAAGGATTCTCCGTCGGCCTGTTCCTTTTCGAGTCCCGCTATCGTTGCGTCTACGACATCTTCTATGTACACGAAGTCCCGGCTCTCTTTTCCGTCCTCGAAAACATTGATTCCGTTTTTGTTTTTAATCCGGGTCGAAAAAATAGAGAGAATCCCCGTGTACGGGTTGCTGAGCGACTGCCCCGGCCCATAAACGTTCTGATACCGGAAAGCGACGGGCGCGATGCCGAGCGTCGGACATACGGTCATTACCAGTTGTTCCTGGACATGTTTGGTGATTCCGTACACGGACGTCGGATGTATCAGCGAATCTTCGGTAGTTCCGACCAAGGTCAACGGGGCCGGTTCACCGGGATATTTACATTCGAAATCGCCCTGCGACATGTATTCCTCCGTACGGGACAGCGGGTAAACATAACCGTAGGTTCGGCTGAGGTATCTGCCCTCCCCGTAAATGGCGCGCGACGAAGCGACGACCACTTTTCGTACCCGATGTTTCGAATTGGTCAGTATATCCAACATCAACGAGGTCCCGCCGATATTGGTCCCGGTATATTTCTGAATTTCGTACATACTTTGTCCCGTCCCGGTTTCCGCCGCCAAATGGACGATCGCATCCTGATCCTTCAAGGCTTTTTCCCAATCTTCCCTGACGGTCACGTCCCCGTGAACGAATCTGACCTTATTTTTAATACTGCCGTAAAGGGGAGATCTGTCCGGATCGTCCCCGTGAATCTGAGCAGCGAGGCTATCGAGCACCGTGACTCGATAGCCGCGTTTTAAAAGTTTGAGCGCGAGATTCGAACCGATAAAGCCTGCGCCTCCGGTAATAAGTATGTTTTTCATGATGTATGGATTATTGTCGGAAAATATGCAACGACCTTACGCCTCCTGCCGGCAGCGTATCAGGCCGTCCGTATGCTCGGGATCCGCCTGTTTATCCAGATCGTTAAGCGACACGATGAATCATCCGTGCGATTCGATAAAATCCCCTGCGGCGTTCGTTCGACGCCACTTTTTCCGGGAAAAATCGTAAAAAAGATTTCAATCGACAGCGTCTTTTACCTCTGAGAGAACGTGCCGTCCGCATAACTTTCAATAAATATATCTATGTTTTCAAAATCCGCATAGTGCTCCCTGAGCCATTCCATATCTTTATTCCACCATTCGATCTGCAACAGCGCCTTGATCTGAGTATCCGTAAATCGATAGCGAATATGTCGCGCGGGCACGCCTGCGACGATTTCATACGGAGCCACATCTTTCAATACGACAGCGCCCGCTCCGATAATAGCGCCGTCGCCGACCGTCACTCCCGATACGATTGTTGCCCCCCGGCCAATCCAGACGTCGTGTCCGATCTTGCAGTTGTACCGCCCGGACGCTTTTTTGAACGGATGATACTTCTCCGGCCCGGCATGGAAGGTAAAATTCACGCAACGATTAAAATTCATATAAAAGGCGGGATAAGTAGTCACCCAAACGGCAGAGGGATGACTCGCAAGTCCAATCGCGACATCGTCGGCAATGCTGCAGTACCGTCCGATATACGAATCTCCAATTACACAATGCCCCGAAACGTAAGTTCCTGATCCTAAATACGACCTGCTAATGAAGCTGGCGGTTCCGATGGAATGATATCCTTCATAGATGCAATCGTACGCCTCAACTCTTCGGCCGAAAGAGACATGGTATTTCCGACCGATATACCATTTGACGAGCCCCCATTTGATACGACTCAATATGATTCGAATCTTTTTATTCATTATATTCGGTTGAATAAATCGCGATACGCGTCATTGACCCGATAATCATGCGATAAGTCGCCCGCCAAACATTCTTTCTCGCCGGGATGAGTCGCAAACCATTCATTAATATTTTTTTCCATTTCCAGACACAGTATCCTAGCATACCCTTTTTGTACAATATTAGCCGGACTTCCCGCTAAAACGATATTTGTCCCACCCTCTCCGAGCTTTACATAATTTTTATTCAAGAAACCTTTTGATGCGATAATAGTTCCCTCCGGGGTTCTTGTACCTTTCATGATCGTAGACGTGTTTCCGATCCAGTTATAACGACCGATCTCGATAGGAGCGCTCTTTTTACGGACAGCGCCATTAGACAATTCGATAGAATAGTGATAATTGGTATCTATAAAACAACTTCCAAAAGCGACCCGGCAATAATCCCCTATGGTGATCGATTCTTCACTGTAAATTTTCACATCATGACCGAATACTACATGAGCCCCGATATTTACATTGCTTTTCCCCGTCAATCTGACAGCATAGTCGAAATCGAACATACAAGGCCCGTTAAAAATCAATTCGGTTCCCTGATCCAACAAAATCATAGCACTTCTCGTCGGTGCGGAAAACGAACCTTGTTGGTATCCGAATTTAATCATCCCTCTTGAAATGGGTCCGAAAATTACGATTTTACCGGATAAACAATAGAATTTTACATGTCCGTAAATGTATATAGGCAATCGGATTGCCTGACTGAACGGAAGAGTTCTAAAATTGATATACAAAGTTTTGAACCACCGGATACGCGTACGGGAAAAGAATTTTTCCATGCGCCATAAAATGCCGTTAACAAGACGGGCTGCATTCATCGTTTGACCAATTTAAATTGTGCGGTGATATTGTGCATGATATTTTTAAACCGGCTTTTTTCTTCGTTTTCGATTCCGCAAAACCAACCCGTTATCAAAAAAGTACAGGTACAGAGCAGTGACGTGACGACCAATCTCAAAAATCCGGTATGCATATAAAAAATAGCTACGATGCCGGCCAGAACCGTCGCCCCCGTAACGATCGTAATCGGAACGATAACCCGTCGGACGAATTTGCGCACGGATATCCCGACAATACGGTTCGCCAAGTAGATCCGCACCCACATACAGATGAGTTCTTCGCCGACGACGACCCATAATACGCTGTAAGCGGACATCCCGGCCTTAAGCAAGAAATAACCTACCGGCAAATTCAGAAAATGCAAACTTCCCATCCAAATATACATCCATTTAATGTTGCCGGTAGCGTCGATGGCAGTTCCCAAGCCGCATGTAATCATAAACAGCAAAGTGGACAGCAATACCAACCGACAGAAACCGACCGTGTACTCAGGCGGGTTTCCGAGCCACAAGTGGAGAACGTAAGGCATTTCTATAATCAGCGGAATGGAAAACAAGGCGCAGAGAAAAAACATGTAACGACATGCGACAAGCGATAATTTCTTTACCCTGATCCGATCCTGAGCCCCTTCGCTTTTGATGATCTGCGGTCTGATGGATTGCAGAATGGCCGTAGCAAAAAACTGCATCAACCCGTTGACCTGATTGGCAATTCCGTACGCAGCATTCACGACCACTCCGAAAAACACATTCAATATCATCGGGATTCCCTGTCCCCGCCCCATACTGCCGACCGATGCAAAAGTATACCAGCCGGCAAACGAAGTCAACTCGCGCAACAGCGTTCTGTCGTTCAATGATTGAAATACGATACGAGTTTCGGGGTATTTCATCCTACAGATAATCATTTTCAACAATAGCGAAATGATCATGACGGCAACGATGATGGCAGAGTACATGATCAGCCTGTTGCCCGGATATGTCAATAGATATACCGCTCCCAGCAATTTGAGAACGGTTTCCGCAATTTCGATCAGAGATAACAACAGCATGTTCTCCCGGCTGATGAGAACGGCTATATACGGAACGGCTACGATGGAAAAAAAAACGCTACAACTCAGTAAATGCAATATAGACAGCGTATTGCTTATTTTATCCGGCGCGATTGTCAGGACATGTTTAATCCCGTATATGCCGACAGTCTCTATTAATAAAATAACACATACGCCGATGCCGATATGGAGAATTAAACTATAGTAAAA
>QRFC01001433.1_pt1 | contig 19740 bp, 17 predicted proteins | sample 1861061 | NCBI WGS metagenome assembly QRFC01 (sample SAMN09711282, study PRJNA482702) | Human gut metagenome, whole genome shotgun sequencing project.
TCGTTTTATTAGAGTAAGAATACCAGATATAATACCTAGTCCTGTTATCAATCCAATTACCCAATCCATAATATTTACCTCACTTTCAAATTACTATTTATAAATTTCAATAAATTTATTCAAGTTTTCTTGATGATAATTTGCACCTTTAACCTGGCTTTTTAGCAGAGTTCATTACATATTTTGTGCCATCATTTAGAATAATGGTAATTCTTTTATATATAAAATCTTCATTTTTAATTTCTTAATCTCTTCTGGCTTTATATCAATATATCCATTAATATCAATTTGCATAACTCTATGATCATCCAGTATAACTGGGATTAGACAAATTTCATTTTCATTCTTATTAACAAAATACCCATTTATATTATTTTTTTGTTTAGCCACCTCAATTAGTCCTCAAACTGCTCCAAGAACTATTGGTAATGCTGATTGAAGTTTGAAGGTGCCAAAGCAATAATTATATTCATTTCCAAAGCAATTCACTTTTTTAAATAAATCCTCAAAATTTTCCAATTTTTGATATTTTTCATTATTAAATATTTCAACTAAACTTCCCCCTCTACAAATTGTAATTTATCTAAACAAAGAATAACATGTTTATATTAACTTTTCATGAATTTCGAATTTATTCATTAGAAACCATTTTACAAGTCACAAAAGTCATTACTTTTTTATCATTTGATGCAGCTTCACCCATTTTATCTAAATCTCTGTTTATTAAACCTGAAATATAGGCATTGAATTCATTTGTGGTATCCCAACTAATTTTCGTAAATTCTAAAGAATCCTTTAAATCGTTAAGATTGATATTCATTACATCAAAAATCTAGTAATTTCTTATTTCTTCTGTAATAAATTCGAAGTTTGGATGAATGTCCATAGATTACTACATTTTGAGAATCAATATTTCCATCAACTGATATAAGTGGATTCCTGCATTGGCATATTGCTTTTCAATGTTTCTTCGAACATAGAAATCATGATCAGGTACTGTACGATTGGTTCATATATAATACGATCATCAAATTCTAAAATACCGACAACATCTTTATTTGTTTTTTTCAACAAAGTAAAGGAATATATAAAAAAGAACAGAGATTTCAAATATCTCTGCTCCCTAGTTAATCCTTTAACACTCATGGGTTTTCAACCCTACAACTTTTAGTCGACCCTGGCATCTAATTACGGATTACCAAAATTTCTTCGACTAATGTGCATTACTTGCTGCAACCTTAACTCTAGACCACAAATCCGCAATGATCTTACGTGTGGCTTCATCATATTGGAACACTTCATCCTTGTCATAACCTGAACGAGGTGTATATGCGTTAATACCATCATAATCTCCACCTTTGCCACCAAGTTCTTCCGTAACTTCTTTATTTGGTGAAGTATATCCAACATAACTTGAATTATCCATGGCTGCATCATAACTTGTAATATAACGAATAAACTCATTCGCAAGCTTAGGATTCTTCGCATTTTTAGGAATAACCATCGCATCTGACCAAAGGTTTGTTCCACTTGTTGGCATATAGAATCCCATATTTTCATTTTCTGACATGACATAAGCCGCATCTCCAGAATAAATAAGTCCAAGAGCTTTTCTAGCCTGTGCCATATTATCAATGATTTCATCCGTAACAATTTCTGGATCCATTGTCTGAACGCATTGTACTAACCAGTTAAACGCAGCATGCAATTCATCCGCACTTGTCGTATTCATTGAATATCCAAGTGCTTTTAATGCCATCATAAATGAATCTCTTTCAGAATCATATAGATAGATATCCCCTTTATATTTCTGATCTAAGAAAATATTCCAACCTTCATTTTCCAAGTCCTCTTCTGATACTTTTGTCTTATCATACACAATACCAACAGTACCCCAGAAATAAGGAATTGAATATTCATTCTTTGGATCATAAGGAAGTCCCTTGATTGCTTCCACCAATTCACTTAAGCACTCTTTACGTGTTTCTGGTTCTAATTTTTGAAGCATATCTTCCTGCATCATTCTTTGAATCATATAATCACTAGGAACCAATACATCATATGCATCCCCATTGGCAACCTTGATATACATTTGTTCGTTTGAATCAAAGTTATCCATAATAACTTTGGCACCTGTTAATTCTTCAAAACCAGAAATAATATTTTCTCCAGTATATTCACCCCAGTTATATACATGTAAAGTCTGTCCTGCATAAGGTAAAGTACTTGCTGATTTATTCAAACCAAATAAAGAAGCTACTAAGCCAACGACTACAACACCTGCAACCGCCCATTTCCAAGGTTTATTTTGTTTTGAAGGACTCGTCTTTTTTCGAATCATTGGCAAAACATTCACAATTGTTAATGTGATTGTGATCAACAATACGACTAATGTACTAATCGCATTTACACTTGGATTAATACGCTTAGACATTGTATACACCATAATACTCAAGTTCTTTACACCTTGACCTGTTACAAAATATGAAATAACGAAATCATCAAAAGACATTGTAAACGCAATTAAAGCACCTGAAACAATACCCGGCATAATTTGTGGCACAATGACTTTTACTAAAGCCTGCCAAGGTGTAGCTCCAAGATCCATTGCGGCATCTGCCAAGTTTGGATCTAAAGATTTGATTTTTGGCATAATACTCAAAATCACATATGGAATACAGAAAGCGATGTGCGCAAGTAATAATGTCACAAATCCCTTTTCAATCTGGAAAGTGATAAATAAAAGCATCAATCCAATGGCTGTAACAATTTCAGGGTTCATGATTGGAAAATCATTGACCTGACTTATAAAAGCACGCAATACTTTCTTTGATTTTGATAAACCAATCGCTGTAATCGTACCAATGATTGTAGAAATAATCGTTGCCAATAAGGCAATCACAATAGTGACATACAAAGATTCCATCATGCCATGGTTTTTAAGCATAGCCTCATACCAACGCAATGAGAATCCTGTAAAATGTGTTAATGATTTTGAACTATTGAAGGAAAAAATAATCATGAATAATATTGGTGCATAAAAGAACACCAATAATAAAGCCATGCCTACTTTACCTAATACTCTTTTATCTTTCGACATGTCTATTTTTCCTCCTTATTACGCTCTTCCAATTTTCTTACAAGCATCATTAGAAGCATCATGATCATAGCCATGATCATTGAGATTGCGGAACCAAAGTTCCATTCTCCAACGGTAATGAATTGATTTTCAATCACGTTACCAATCAAGAAGAATTGTCCTCCACCCAATAATTTAGGAATGAAGAATGAGCTTACGGCAGGTAAGAATACAAGTGTAATACCTGAAACTACACCAGGTAAAGAAAGTGGGAAAATAACTTTCCAGAAAGTTTGAAATTTATTGGCCCCCAAATCCTGTGCAGCTTCTAATAAAGATTTATCCATCTTCGTCAAAGCTGTATTGATCTGTAAAATCATAAATGGCAAGAAGTTATATACCATACCAATCAACACGGCAGCTTCTGTATATAAAAGTTCAGTGTGAATTCCAAACAAACCTAAAAAGCTACTAATAATTCCATCGCTTGATAAAATTCCAATCCATGCGTATGTTCTTACAAGCATATTGATCCAAGTAGGAAGTGTAATCGCAAGAACTAAGATTTGTTGAATCTTAGGACTATTCTTTGAAATAAAATATGCGATAGGATAACCAATCAACAAACAAATAATGGTTGTCTTAATGGCAATCCATAAAGAGCGCCATAAAATCAACAAGAAATCTTTGTCTGTAAAGAAACGAACATAGTTATCCAATGTTAGCTTAAAGTGCACAATACTGTTGCCTTGCTGAATGACTGAATAAAACGCAATCAGCAACATCGGAAGCAACAACATAATACAAGCCCAAACAATATAAGGAATTGCTAATTGTTGAAATTTTTTCATTTTCTAGAATCCCATTTTCTCCATAACATGAATATCTTCTGCAAAGAAAGTAAGTCCGACTTCTTTTCCTTCCTCTACATAATCCGTTGTATGAATCTTAAATTCACGTCCTGTTGTCCAGAAAGTAACCTTATAAATTCCTTCCTTGATTGTTTCAGGATCAAAATCATAATCTACATCTAGATCTACTGTTTCGTTTTCATCATCCAACTTCCAACCTTGCGCATTCGCCCAAGTCTTCAAATCTGTATCAATAGCCATAGATTCCTTGATTTCATCGACTGTTTTAAAGAAGTTAAATGCGGATACGGCTTCATTTGCCTTCTTGTTTTCAACAACTCTTTGATCTACAACCCAAATCTTACGAGTGATCGAAGTCTTGTTGTTTGTTGAGAAAGTAACAGTATATTCTCCAACTTCTTGTTTTAAATCTGTATCAATATCATGAATAGAAATGAATTCATCCGTTTCTGGATTCCAGGCTTGTGCATCGGCACGCGCAATGATTTCCTTATCATCAATATCTTTCATATCTTCTAAGTCTAGATAGAAGTCATTGGCAGAAATCTTTTCTTTTCCATCCTCACTTGTGATCGCATAGTTCTTGTTTACGTGCATATTTACCGTAACATGTGTACCAGGAACCGTTTCCACCATAATTTCATAGTGAACACCCTTAAATAATACACTTTCAACTTCCCCAGTCATCTTGCCATCTTTTACATCCACAATATCAATATCTTCTGGACGAATCACAACATCCACTGGTTCATTTTCTTTATATCCAACATCCACACAATCAAATGTAATGTCATCAAAACGTACTTTTTTATCGCAAATCATACGAGCTGGAATAATATTACTTTCCCCAATGAACTTGGCAACATATTGATTGACAGGCTCATTATAAATATCTTCAGGACTTCCAACCTGTTGAATCTCACCATCTTTCATAATAACGATCTTGTCTGACATTGTTAGCGCTTCTTCTTGATCATGTGTAACGAAAATAAATGTGATTCCTACTTCTTGTTGAATCTTTTTCAATTCATACTGCATCTCTTTACGAAGTTTCAAATCTAGTGCACTAAGTGGCTCATCTAACAATAATACGCTTGGCTCATTAACTAAGGCACGCGCAATCGCAACACGTTGCTGTTGACCACCAGATAGTAAAGTAACATCTTTATTTTCAAAACCTTCAAGACCAATCAGCTTCAACATTTTCATAACCTTTTGATCAATGACATCCTTACTCATCTTCTTGATTTTTAAACCAAACGCAATATTGTCATATACATTCATATGAGGAAATAATGCATATTTTTGGAAAACTGTATTCAACTCACGCTTATAAGCCGGAACCTCACAGATATCTTCTCCATTTAAGATGACTTGTCCTTCACTTGGTTCTAAAAAACCACCTAAAATACGTAATAAAGTTGTTTTTCCACATCCACTAGGCCCTAACAGAGTGACAAACTCATTTTCATATATATCTAAATCAATACCCTTTAATACAACTTGTCCATCAAATTCTTTCACAATGTGACGAAATTGAATTAATTTATTCTTTTCCTGTTCCATCTATACTCTCTCCTTGTCCATTAAAATACAGGTGGTGTAGATAGCCACAATACTTTGGCATCCACACTCGATACGTTTTCTAAATAATGTCCTTCCTTACCTGTAATATAGAAGGTTTCTTTTGATTTAACTTTTAACCTTTTATTACCAACAACTAAAACAATACTACCCTTTAAAACATAGCCAAATTCTTCACCTTCATGCGCCTTGACTTCTTGTGATTTTGCCCCTGGCTTCAAAGTCAATAGAATTGGTTCCATTTGATTCTTTTGTGCATTTGGAACAATATATTCTGTTACAAAATCTTCTTGTTCATTCACAAAAAAATCCTGAGTATGAAAAACAATTTGTTCTTCTTTACTCGACTGAAAGAAATCCGCTAAATTCGTTCCTAGAGCTTCCAAAATATTTTCTAATGCAGAAATATTTGGACTTGTTAAATCGCGCTCTAATTGGGATAAAAAGCCTTTTGTTAATTCACTACGATTCGCAAGTTCTTCCAAAGTCAACCCATTCTGGGTTCGAAGCTCTTTTAGTTTTTTGCCTATTTTCATTCAATCACCCCTGCTTTGTTTTTTATACTAAACTTTTTGTTTCATTAAAAGAACAAATCTATTATATAGGAAACATTCAATTATGCAAGAAAAAAAAGAGCAATTTTTCTTGCTCCTAAGTTAAAACTATTTAACACTTCCTGCATTGCGCAAACGATACAACACACAACTCGTCATAACAGCTAAATAAAGTGCTTCACTCATACCTTGCGTCTGCAATGTTAAAGGATAATGATCGCGTATGATAAAGTCCATACTAATATTTGTACTTTGCGATATTTTAAATATCTTATCCACATTGATTTGTCCTTCATCCCAATACTTTGATGTATTCCTTGACACTTCCATATACTTGCCGAATTCAGTTTGTGAAAGAGAAAACACAACTTCACGTATAAAGCGCATGCGATCACCCATATCGGTTTCTAAATTATAATTATAATCTTTAATTTTTTTACTTCGCGTAACACCCATAAATAGTTCGGGATGTACTAATTTTATAATATCTTGAATCTGATTTATCGTTAATCCTTCTAAACTAATTGGCTGATTATTCATTTCATCAAAGAAAATGGAATCAATCGACTGGTTTTGCTTATCTGCAAGAAGCAAAACAATCCTTACTTGTGTACGATTTTTTGAGTGAATCTGCCTTCTTAAATTACGCAAAGACATATGGGCTGCTTGAGCAACTTCTTCTTCAGATATATTATGATCTTCAATATATTGAATAATTTGTTTCATAAAAAAACACCCCCATGTTTAACATAGAGATGTTTGCTTTGTTTGTACTCGACCATATTTTAAAAATCAGTCGATGAAAATGTTTTTTAAGCCTTAGTTGTATTATCACTTTGAATATTCTTGATAATATCCGTTAGATCCGCTTCATTGATAGCTCCATCATAGAAATCATTTAAAGTTTCGATCAATCCTTTATTATCTGGTAAAACCGTTTCAAATACATCTTTCATATGCTCAGCTTCCATACTTGAACCTGCATACTTAACAGTCGCATGAATCAAAGATGTATAAATCACATTCACCAACATTAAATGATATTTATTATTATAACCATCATTACGATTATCAATGACTGTGTGTGGACTAATTAGAGCTGTACCTTGATATTTAGCTAAAGTAGGAAACTCTAAATACAAACCTTTTACTGTTTTATAGGTCATTAATTTTAATGCATATACACACGCAAATTGTTCTAAATCACCTAACATATTTAAACGATTCTCACTGTCACAAACCTTTTTAAAGTTAATATCTAACAATCGAGCAATTACATCACTAACACATTCTAGATTGGTCTTACAAACCACTTCTTGACGACCATCTAGATCGGTTGTGATCACAAATAAATCGCCTTCTCGATCATAAAATATATTATCTGAATGTCTTAAATTCACCATACAATCACCTTTAACGAATAAAATTCGTACCCTTTCTTACTTCTTTTTCAGGCAAACCATATGCCTCTTTACCTAAGGCAATACTTTTCATTAAGAAAATCATATTACGAGCTAAAGTACGCATTGTCTGTTTTCCCTCTTCATCTTGATTGGCTTCAAGCGCATTATTTCCATGAATCGAATTCCAATATTGACTTGATACAACGGGCATACCACTAATCGTGAAATATTTATTTAATTCATCAAAAGTAGCACTAGCCCCTCCTCTTCGACAAGATACAACACTTGCACCAACTTTCATTGTCTTATCAAAACAAGTACTATAGAATAGACGATCTAATATGGCAATCAATGTTGCATTCGCACTGGCATAATATACTGGACTTGACACAACAATTCCATCTGCCTTTTCAAATTTAGAGGCAATTTCATTCACAATATCATCAAATACGCATTTACCTAAATTCGTACATGCACCACAAGCCATACAACCACGAACAGCTACATTTCCAACTTGTACAATTTCAGTTTCAATACCATTTTCTTTAAATACAGCTTCCATTTCACGTAAAGCCAAATCATTTACTCCACTTGGATGTGGGCTTCCATTCAACATTAAGACTTTCATATTTTCCTCCGAAAAAACCTAACTCTATTTTATCATTTGCGTCAACATGATAAAATAGTTCTTATGAAACATATAGTAACTGGAATATTAGCACATGTCGATGCTGGGAAAACTACATGCATCGAAAGTATGCTGTATACATCAAAAACAATTCGAAAATTAGGACGTGTTGATCATCAAGATGCCTATCTAGATTATGACAATCAAGAACGAGAAAGAGGCATCACAATTTATTCAAAAGAAGCTCATTTTCATTGGAAAGATAGTGAAATCTATTTAATTGATACACCAGGCCATGTTGATTTTTCAAGTGAAATGGAAAGAAGTCTTCAAGTATTGGATTTGGCCATTCTTTTGATCAACGGACAAGATGGTATTCAATCTCATACTTCTACGATTTGGAAATGTTTAAAACACTACAACATTCCAACATTGATTTTTGTCAATAAGATGGATATTAGTTATAAGACAAAAGAAGAGCTCATGAATGATCTTAAAACGCATTTCTCATCCAACTGCATTGACTTTAAATCAGAAGATGTAGAAGATGAATTATCCATGTTGAATGAGGATATTATGAATCACTATCTAGAAACGGAAGAAATTGATTCTTCACTTCTAAAACAAGCCATCTTTAAAAGAGAATGCTTCCCCGTATTCTTTGGCTCTGCCTTAAAGATTCAAGGCATTGAAAATCTAATGGATGCGATTATTGATTTATCTTTTATTAAAGAATATCCACAAGAATTTGGTGCTCGTGTATATAAAATATCAAGTGATGATCAAGGCAATCGCTTAACCCATGTAAAGATTACGGGTGGTGTATTAAATGCCAAAGATAAGATTGGTGCCGATGAAAAAGTGGATCAAATTCGTTTGTATAATGGAAAACAATTTGAAATGGTACAAACTGCTTATCCAGGTATGATTTGTGCACTAAAAGGATTAAACAACTATGAAGTAGGCCAAGGCTTAGGTTTTGAGTCAGATGCGACAAAGCCACTATTAAACGCCTATATGAACTATCAATTATTACTTCCAGAAGGTGTAGATGCACTTACTATGATGCGCTATTGTAGCGTACTAGCTCAAGAAGATCCACAACTTCAAATCGAATATAATGAACAAACGAAACAAATTTTCTTAAGATTGATGGGATCCATTCAAATGGAAATTCTTCAAAAGGAAATAGAGAAAAGATCTAAAGTGAAAGTTGGTTTTACAACGGGTAAAGTTTTATTTAAAGAAACCATTCAAAATAGTGTGATTGGTGTAGGGCACTTTGAACCTTTAAGACACTATGCCGAAGTCCATTTAAAACTTGAACCACTACCTAGAGGTAAAGGCCTTGTATTTGAATCCAATTGTTCCAATGATGATTTAGCTTTAAATTGGCAAAATCTGATTTTAACGCATTTAAAAGAGAAACAACACAAAGGTGTATTAACTGGATCGCCAATTACCGACATAAAAATCACTTTAGTGGCCGGTAAAGCTCATTTAAAACATACAGAAGGTGGAGACTTTAGACAAGCAACCTATCGTGCTATAAGGCAAGGTTTAAAAGAGGCTGCGTCTATATTATTAGAGCCATATTATAGTTTTGAACTGATTATAGAAAATCAATATGTCTCAAAAGCATTATTTGATTTAGAAAATAAGCATTGCACCTTCAAAATTGAAGAGGATATGAACAGCCTCGTCCACATTAAAGGTCAAGGCCCTGTGCGTGAATTGATGGATTATCAAAAAGATGTCATTGCGTATACAAAAGGTAAAGGACAATTTATTTGTGAATTGGAAGACTATCACGAGTGTTTTGATCAAGATAAAGTCATTGAAGAATCCAATTATGATAGTGAAGCCGATTTAAACAATCCAACCGGATCTATTTTTTGTGACCATGGAGCTGGATATTTTGTGCCTTGGGATGAAGTCAAGGAACATATGCATATTCAAATCAAGGAAGCTAGCTCAACTTCCTATACTTCTTATGTAAAACATACAGTTCGTGAAGAGGAGTTAAAAAAAGTATTTAATGCGCTTGGTGGAAACAACAAAAAGGCCGAAAAGCCAATCAAGAAAAAATCAAAAGTAGATTTAAATTTAAATCAGATCCATATTGAAGACAAAAAGCCAGAATGCTTAATGATTGATGGATACAATATGATTTATGATTGGCAAGATTTAAAAGATATTGCCAAAGTCAATATTGAATCGGCTCGTGATGAATTGATCAATCGTATCTCAAACTATCAAGGATATAAACGAATCAAAGTAATTTTAGTATTTGATGGCTATCGTGTTAAAAATAATGCGGGTTCACATTTTAATCAAGGAAATCTAGATATTATTTATACAAAATACAATCAGACAGCGGATAGTTATATTGAAAAAGCTGTACATGATTTGAAAAAGAAATATGAATTATCCGTTGCGACAAGTGATGGTTTGATTCAAAATGCGATTCTTGCGAACGGCGCAAAAAGAATCTCAGCTCGTGAACTTGAGATTGCCGTAAAAAACGTAAATAAACGTGCACTTTCATACCTAAAGAAGTAGTTTATGTTATAATTAAGTAGCGAAAACTCCATAGCTTGCTGTGGAGATGAAAGCCACTTTTTGTGAAGTGGACATGCTCAAATCGCTATAAGAAGTTGAGAACAAAACATACAGAACTATGCAGAATCAATGCGACCAATCGACATTTAGCCATCCATGAAGATGTAAATGAATTAAGAAGCTTAGGGGATATCTTTGTGACAGAGCCAAAGAATGCCAAGAAACTGCAGAAGCGCGCAAAAAATAGAAAGCGCAAGAAAAGATTTGGAAGATCTATAAAAAATAGATGTCCAGGCTATTTTCAGAGTCAGGCTAAAAGGAAGTTCAGAATCTATGTTGAAGTGCCAAATGACTATAAGGCAAGTCGATATGATCATACGAGTGATGAATACATCAAGAAGTCGTTGTCACAAAGAATGTATAAACTAAGTGATGGAACAATGGTACAAAGAGATCTATATTCGTCCTTTCTTTTGTACTGCATTGATCTAAATACAAACAAAATCGATAAGAATAAGTGTATTCATGAATTTGAGAAACAGTATAAAAATCAAAATGAAACGATTGAATATATCGAAATGAATCAGATCAAAGTCATGAACAGTGGAATTAAGGTAAATTAAATACATGTTAAAATGGGAGATTGACTATGCTTCCATGTAGAGATACAGAAAACAATCGCTAATGTGCTAAATGTAGTGCTTGATTGTAAAGTTCACTGCTCCAACAGAAAGACAAGAATCCAAAGTTTGAAAATAATGTACGATTGCTGCATAATGTTGTCAGTTCAGAACCCTCACTGCTTGCGGTGAGGAGTAGTCAGAATAGCGAAAAAGATGGAGGAATTTAATTATGACAAGAAAGATTGCCATTATCGGAGCCGGCCCTGCTGGCTATACATTAGCTCAAGAGCTTGTTAAAGCAGAAAATGAGTATCAAATCGACATTTTCGATAAGGAAGCTGAAATAGGTGGAGCCATTTATACTGGCATTCCTGAATATCGTATGCCCAAAACATTCTTAGAAAAAGCCTACAATGGACTCGTTGAAGCTGGTGTTAAATTCCATTTTAATACTTTTGTAGACCAAGCTATGTTTAAAGAACTACAAGCAGACTATGATTATGTAGTTGTAGCCATTGGTGCTCAAATTGAAAATACTTTTGGTTTTGAAACAGGCAATGGTGTCGTTGCTGGATTAACACTACTTTATGATTTAAACATCAACCACAAACAAGCAGACTTTAAAAAATATAAAAAGGCTATTGTTTGGGGTGGAGGAAATGTCGCAATGGATTGTGCAAGATCTTTAGTTCGTATTATTGATGATGTAACTATCGTTTATCGTAGATCTTTACAGGAAATGCCTGCAAGCCCTGCAGAAATCAAAGCCTGTGAAAAAGAAGGTGTTAAGATTGCTTTCTTAAACAACATCAAAGACATCTTAAAAGATGAAAATGGAAATGTTTGCGGTGTTCAAGTTGCGAAAATGGAACTTGGAGAAATGGATGAATCTGGAAGAGCTAGCTGCCATGAAGTAAAAGGCTCACTATTCACAATGGATTGCGATTTAGTTGCGATGGCCATTGGTCAAAAAGTAGATTTCACACCATTAAATAACGATTTAAAAACAACCGATACACACGCATCTTCATTAGAGAATGTATACATTATTGGAGATGCCTTTACAGGGCCAAAAACAATTGGTAGTGCTGTAATGGAAGGTAAAAAGATTGCCAAAGAAATCATAGGAGCGAAATAATCGTTCCTTTTTTTGTGCTTTAATCATTGAACCTTTACAAGCAGCAAGCATACGTCTACTTCTAGGAATGGATTTATCATTGCACTTTAATGACAATCCCAGAGTGCGTATAAGGCATTAAAAGGTGGTAGGCATGAACAATTACGAATTGTTAGTCCTAATTGTATCTGTATTAGGCACTATAAAACACTAATTGACTTTTGTGCTTCAGCTTTTGGCTGAATGAATCAAACAGAAATGAATAAACAAAATAAAAACTACCTACGCCAACTCTATCAAAGTTTGTAGGTAGTTTTTCTTATATCATAATCTCTTTTCAAATCCACCATCAATTTCTTGATCTTCGCTGATTGTCACAAATGCCTTTGGATCAATTTCATTGACTATTTTTTTGAAGTTACGAATCTCATATTTATTGACAGCACAAAATAAAATATACTGTTCTGTATCTGTATACGCACCTTTACCCATCCAATACGTTACACCACGACCGGTTCTTTCCATGATCACATTCTTCATCTTTTCTTTCTTTGTGAAAATCAATACAGTCATGTTGATATTTTGATAGTGGATACGATCACTAATAAAATAAAGAATGGCCACAAAGATAATGGAATAGAGTGATGTCTGCAAATCAAAAATAAAGGCACAAATCGTAAATAAGATTGAATTAATAATAATCGATAGCTTACCTACAGAAAAGCCTGGTTTTGTCTTCGATAAACAAACACCTGCAATATCCATACCTCCACAACATCCACTACTTTGTAAGGCAAGTCCTACTCCAATGCCACACATCAAAGCTCCAAAAATACAATTTGAAAGCATGTCTGGCATAATCACAATAGATTGTTTTGGCAAAATAGATAGAGTAATGGTTTGCACCACTAAACTAATGACAGTCTTTATACAAAATTCTTTATTCATAATTTTAAAGCCCATAATGAACAAAGGAATATTGATCATAAAGTTAATGATACCCACCAAATTCATATGTCCAAGACTTGGCACCATCTTTACAATAAAATACTCAATAATCTGTGCAATTCCAATGGCACCACCAAAGTTGATTCCATTAGGTGTCACAAACAAATAAATCCCTAACGAAAGTAAGATACTTCCTATAATTAACTCAATATACTTTTCAATATTTTCTCTCATTTTTTACCTCAGCCTAATCTACATACATAGCTAAGTATAATGGAAGAGTTATTTTTTTACCATTAATTCCGCAATTTCCGTTCACAAATTTATATCCATAAGGAATATCTTCATTCTTCAACAATTGATCCATTGATTGCGAACGATTATTTCCTGCCTTTACTTCAACTGGAATTACTTTTGCGTTTTGTTCAATCAAAAATTCTATTTCTAGATTCTTATTTTGGTAATAGTGAAGTGAATGTGGAACATCCCGCAAGCACAAATGCCATACACATGGCCACTACACTTCATTTTACAATTACTTTCCCTCCAAATATTTGTGTACGATCCATTATGCATCATTTTCATGTTGTTTCATGTATTTTATAAATGTTTTCATTTGTTGTTAGTATTAGTTAATACCACGCTTTATATAAAGTGTTTTTTAATATGTAAGTAATTATTTTATTTTCAGAAAGCACTTGCATTTATTGTTTGTTTAGAGCATAATACTATGTAAATTGAGAAAAGGAGTATTTTTATGAGTAAAATTTTTGTACACGCTAAAACAATGATAGATGGTGTGAGCGATGCACCTAAATTTGATCAATTGATCACTTGTGAAGACGGAAAAATCACAGCCATTGAACCTTATCATATAATCAATGAAGATGTAGTCGAGACAAACGTTGTAACGCCAGGCTTTTTTAATTGTCACGTTCATATTATGGAACCTGTTGGTTTTGGAACGGATAAAGAATTTACTTTTATTGAAAAAACATTCTATACACAAAAACACTTAGAGGATTATATCAATAGTGGCGTTACTTTTATTCGTGTTGTAGGAACCGAAAACGATTACGATATGGATATTCGTGATTGTGTAGATGCAGGCCTTGTTAAAGGTCCACACATGTTATGTGCTGGACGTTGCATCTGTATGACAGGAGGCCATGGCTGGCAAGGTGGTATTGAAGCCGATGGTGTCGATGAATGTAGAAAAGCGGCTAGAACTCTACTTAAAAAAGGCGTCGATTTAATTAAAGTTATGGCAACAGGTGGCGTTATGACAAAAGGTGTAGAACCTGGAAGTGCTCAATTAACAAAAGAAGAAATGGCAGCCATTATTGAAGAGGCTCATAAAGCAGGAAGAAAAACGGCTACTCACGCACAAGGAACACAAGGTATCAAAAATGCATTATATGCCGGCATTGATTCCATTGAACATGGAATTTTCTTAGATCAAGAATGCATTGATTACATGAAAGAACACGGTACATATTTGGTTCCTACATTAGTTGCCCCTCAATGCATAGTTGAAAAAGGTGTAGAAGCTGGTATTGCCGATTACATGGTCAAAAAAGCTATTTATGTTAAAGATGCTCATGTTGAAAGCTTTAAAAAAGCTTATGCACAAGGCGTTAAAATTGCTTTGGGTACAGATGGCGGAACTCCATTCAACTACCACAACAACACAGCCTATGAATTTGAATTAATGGAAAAATATGGTGTAGATCGTATGGACATTTTAAAAATTGCGACACACAATTCAGCAGACTGCTTAGGTGTTTTAGATGATTATGGAACACTTGAAGTTGGTAAAAATGCAGATTTAGTTTGTTTAAAAGAAAATCCTTTGGATGCAATTTCAAACATTCGAAAGATTGATAAAGTCATTAAAGACGGTGCTGTTGTAGTCGAAAAATAATAATATTTAATTCTAATTGGGATGATAGTATTCATCCCTTTTTTTCAATAGAAAAGGGCCATATCCACTATGACCCAACACTATCTTTTATTTGATAATACAAATGACAAATTGCCATGACAGGATGATACACTAACATTCTAGGTCCTGAAAAGCGCATCACTTTGCGAATCTGTTCCCTTTTATCCTTCTTGTAACAATGTACCTTACATTGCGAACAAAACGTCTTTGTTTCCATGAACGGACATTTTTCAATACGCATTCTTGCGTATTCATACAAAGCTAAACATTCTGGACACAATTCTTTTTCTTTATGATTTTTTCTACAATACAAGTGTATCATTTCGTACACTGTACGCATTTCTTTTTCACGTTTATTCATTAGCTAACTCGATTGGATTCCATATGAATTACACGATTGCAATGTGCTAAAGTTGATTCACGATGCGACACAAAAATTATGGTCTTATTTTTTCTTTCTTCATAAATCGATTTTAAGATAATTCCCTCATTTAAGCTATCCAAATTACTAGTAGGTTCATCCAATAACACAAGTTTAGAATCATGTAAAAACATACGCGCCAGACCAATCCTTTGTCTTTCTCCACCCGATAAAGAGCTTCCAAGCTCTTCAACCAATGTTTTATATCCATTTGGCGAAGATTGAATATACTCATGAATATTTGCTTTTTTACAAGCCAATTGAATCTCTTCGATTGTCGCATCTTGCTTAGCAACTCTTAAATTATTTTCAATCGTATCATGGAAAAGAATCGTTTCCTGTGTTACATAACCTTCATTTTTTCTTAAATTTGAAGTATTTAACTTCTTAATATCAATCCCATCCACTAAAATATTTCCGCCTGATACATCCCAAAAACGCATCAACAATTTTAATAAAGTACTCTTTCCGCTGCCACTCTTGCCTTGAATTCCAATCACTTCATTTTCTTGGATATTTAAATTCATATCCTTTAAGATTTGTTCTTTGTCATACGCAAAGTCTACATGTATCATATCCATACTGTTAAATTGAGCTTCATCTCCATTTCTCACTTCTTCAACCATAGGTATTTCATCCAAAAGAGAAATAACTCTTTGTCCAGCTCCAATCGTTTGTGATAATGTAGATCCTAAATTCGCAAGTGCAATGACAGGTCCAAAAGAAGAAATTTGAAGAACACTCGATACAATCATGGATTCCATTGAACTATTCAAAAATACATGAATCAAACATAAACCTAATGATAATAAGACCACGCATGCGTTCGTTAATGAAATTGTCTTTGCCTGAAAATGTTTCAGTTCCTTTTCGCGTTTTGCCAATAAAGCTGTTTGATGATTTAAACCCGACAAGCGACGATCCGTATCCATATACTGCATACTTTCCTTTAAGCCACGCATACTCTCTAATACATAACTATTTAAATTGCCAGCTTCTTTTCGATATTCTATTCCAATATGTCTTGATTGTTTTGAAATATAAATTGGTAAAACTATACCCACTAAAACATAGGCTAAAAGCGAATAGATTCCATAGATCCAGCCATATTGCATTTGAATAATGATACAAACGAAGCTTGTGACAAACGCAATACAAATAGGAGAAATGGTATGTGCATAAAACACTTCCAACAATTCAATATCGGAAGTAATCAAAGAAATTAAACTTCCTTTATCTTTTACTTCTAATTTTGCAGGGCACAACTTTCTTAATGCCCCAAACACCTGATCACGAATTCGAGCTAGTAATTTAAACGCAATATAATGATTACATGCCTGCTCTGCATAACGTAAGATTCCTCTTAAAAGGGCACACACAAACAACAAGATCACAATCGTATGAAAACTAAACGTAGGATCCTTCACCAATGCCATACTTGATAGAACAGGGATAAAGATAGCACACAAAAAGCCGGCCACACCCATTAAAATGGCACAAATCATAAATTCTGTTAAAGGAAATACAAGTTTGACTAATCGCGAAAATATTTGAATTGTACTCATACTAGGCACCATATCTTTCTAGTTCTTCTTGCGTATTAAACAACTCACAATAAACTCCATTTTGTTGAAGCAGCTCTTCATGACTTCCACTCTCTACAATATTTCCATCTTTCAAACAATAAATTTGATTTGCTCTTTTAAGATTTGCCAGACGATGCGAGATACAAAGCACGAGTTTCTCTTTTGACAACTCGTATAAAACTTCCATTATTTTATTTTCACTCTCTACATCAATATTACTTGTCGCCTCATCCATAATATAGATGGGTGAATCCTTTAATAAAGCTCTAGCCAAAACTAAACGTTGTCTTTGCCCTCCAGACAAATTTTTACCACCCTCTAATACACGCATATTAAGTCCGCCTTGTTCATTCACAAAATCAAGGATACCTACCCTTTCTAAAACGGCATTCATCTCTTTTTCTGATACTTCTTTAGCCATAACCAAATTATCTCTAAGACTACCACTAAATAAGTAGCTTTCTAAAGAAACTGACGTTATATATGGATAGATATTTATATCTTTGATTTCATAGCCAGACAACTTTAATTCACCACTATAATTTGTATATTGTCCCATCAACAAAGAGGCAATTGTACTCTTTCCACTACCACTCTCTCCTACAAAACCAATCATTCCTTTAAATGCTTTAAAGTGTATACCATGTAAAACTTCCTTATCGGTATATCCAAAGTGTAGATTTTGAGCAGAAATTGAATACGAATCTAATTTTACATTTTGTTTTTCTTGAATATCCTTTTCTAATATTGCAAACAACTTATCACTTGCCGCCATACCATTCATCGCAATATGAAAATATGACCCTAACTGACGCATAGGAATAAAGAATTCCGCAGATATTAGTATGATAAACAAAGTTTGAAACAAATCATTTGTTCCTGTTAACGCAAAGACAATGCCCAATGCACTTCCTCCATAGGCAACTAGATCCATGACAGTAATGGAATTTAACTGCATTGTCAAAACGCGCATTGTGATCTTACGAAAATTTTCACTTTCCACATTCATCTTCTTATGATAATAACCATCTGCTTCATATATTTTAAGTGTAGTCAATCCTTGAAGATTTTCTAGAAAACTATCCCCTAATTTTGTGTATTGCCCCCAATAACGATTTAATAATCTTTTCGCAAACTTTTGTACAAACACAATCGACATTGGAATTAACGGAACACAAACTAGTAAAACCAAAGCGGCCTTAAAATTCATAAAAGAAATGACAATAAATAAAGTCATTGGTGCAATTAAAGAATAAAAGAATTGCGGAATATAACTGGCAAAATATGTTTCTAATTGTTCGATTTCTTCAGTTGATAATTGTACAATTTCAGCTGTACTCCACTCATTTGTGTAACTGTTCCCTATCTTAGAAAGTTTCTTATATAAACGACTCCGTAATGTTTCCTTTACTATATGACTAGACTCATACGACATCTCAATCGCTTTTTGATTCACAATATAACGAAGAATTAAACATATAAAAAGGATTCCAACCAATGAAATACTTCTATGTCTTGTGATAATCCAACACAAACATGCCGTTGACAATACGTTACAAACAAGTCCTATCCATTGATACAGCACATTTTTTTTAATAAACGGAATACTTTCTCTTACCGAAAACAATAATTTTTTATTGATCATAATCCACCTCAGTTAGTCAAAGCAAATTGAGTTTACAATAACTATAGATGTCAAACAAAAATATCATAAAACTAACTGCAGCAAATAAAAAAACAACTAGATTTTTCTAGTCGTTTATTTCAGATACTTTGATTGTTTTAATAACAGGCTGTTTACTTTCAGCAATCGTACCATTATCATCCATTGGATCTGCATCTTCGCAAATTTTGTCTACAATCTTCATTCCTTTAGTAACATGTCCAAAAGCTGCATATTGACCGTCTAATGAATCATTGTCTTCTTGCATAATGAAGAATTGTGAACTGGCTGAATCATAATCTGAACTTCTTGCCATCGAAATCACACCACGCTTATGCTTAATATTATTTTTTACACCATTATCCTTAAATTCACCCTTGATTGTCTTATCCGATCCTCCTGTACCATTCGCATTAGGATCTCCACCCTGAATCATAAAACCTTTCATGATACGATGGAATGTCAATCCATCATAGAACCCAGATTGGGCAAGATCTACAAAGTTTTGTACAGTAATTGGAGCCGTTTTCCCATCCAACTTTAATGTAATTGTTCCATAGTCCTTCACTTCAATTTTAGCAATATAATTCTTCGTCTCTTTTTGACACCCAAATAAAGATATGCATAGAACAAACGAACATAGAATCGTTAATAGTTTTTTCATTATTTCCTCCATTTCCCCGCGCCTAAAGTCGCGCGGACGCAAATACTTTATTAATAAATTCTTTTTCCACGCCTTATGTGTTACCATGAAA
>QRFC01001447.1_pt1 | contig 19591 bp, 26 predicted proteins | sample 1861061 | NCBI WGS metagenome assembly QRFC01 (sample SAMN09711282, study PRJNA482702) | Human gut metagenome, whole genome shotgun sequencing project.
GCCGCGCGCCCCCTGGGGCCCGGTGGGCCCCGCCGCGCCCTGGGGGCCCGCGGGGCCCGCGGCCCCCGGCAGCCCCTGGGGGCCGACGTCGCCCTGGGGCCCCTGCACGCCCTGGGGCCCTATCGGCCCCTGGAACCCCGCGTCGCCCGGCTCGCCCTTGTCGCCCTTGGGCAGCGTCAGGTCGAGCAGCACGTCGAGCCTGCCGCCCGGGCCCTGCCGGCACCCGGCCCCCGCCAGCTCGCCGGCGCTCACGTCGCCCACCGCGAAGGAGACCCCGGCCCACTCGGCAGCCCGCTCGCGCTCGGCCCGGTCCCTCTGCGCCTCGGCGGCCGCCCTCTTGGACTCCGCGCCGACGCGCTCCGCCTCCTTCGCGTCCCTCTCGCCCTCGGCCTTCCGGCGGTCGGCCTCCGCGTCGACGCGCTTCTGCTCGGCCGCCCTCCTCTCGCTCTCCGCCCCCGCCCGGGCCGCCTCCTCCACCTCGGCGGCCGCGCTGAACTCGCCCCACGCCCCCACGGCGTCGTCGAGCCGCGACTGGGCGGCCTCGGCCTGGGGCGCTGTGAGGTCGGCCGCGCGGTCCACCCGCAGGCGGAAGCCTCCGGTCGCCGCGATCACCTCGCCGCCCCTGCGCATCTCGACGTAGGGCCTCAGCTCCCCGGGGTGGGCGGTGAGGTCCTGCCCGAGCGTGTAGACCCAGCGCTGCCCGCTGCGCACAAGCTCGCTCTCCACCAGGCCCCCGCGCGTGTCGCACATGAGGTGGGCGCTGACGCCCTGCTCCGCGAGCGGCGAGCCTCCGTCGAGCACGTCTATCAGGAACCGCGCGCCCTTGTCGTGCTGGCGGACCACGGCCTCGCCCCTCGGCTCGAAGGCCGTGCGCCGCACGTCCAGGGCGACGGGTATCTCCCTTTGGACCCCCATCGGTCCCCCCAATCTCCCGTTTCCGACTACCCGAGCAGGTAGAAGCTGCTCCCGCTCCTCAGGAGCGCCACCCTCTGCCCGACCTTCGGCGCGCACACGTAGGCACGCACCCTGACGGGCGTCCCCGCCCCGTCGCAGCGCGCCATGAGCGGCGACCCCTGCGTGACCGTCGCCATGCGCACCGCCGGGGCCTCCGCCAGGGCCTTGCGGGCCTCCTCGCGTATGGCGCGCGCCGCATCGCCCATCTCGCTCACCGCGACACCTCCGTAGCCTCGAAGTAGCCGACGAAGCGCCTGGCGACGCACTCGCAGCGCAGCGCCGGGGTCATGGAGACGCTCCTCTTGACCAGGACCGCGTCCACGGTGCCGCCCAGGGCCCTGTAGTCGAGCCTCACCGCCTCCCCGATAGAGAGCGGCCACCAGAGCATGTCCACGGTGTACCTGTCCACCACCCGCATGGCGCTCCGCAGGTTTGAGAGGGCCTTGTCGGATGCCTTGCCCGAAAGCTCGGTCACCTCCTCGACGCGCACCACCTCGCGGGATCGGCGCACCGTGGAGAACTCGCTCGACGGGTCGTCGTTGCGCACCACGGCAACCTGGGGCTCCCCCTCCTCGGGGGAGTAGACCACCACCGACACGTTTGGCACAGAGGCCGGGTCGTGCTCGCGGGAGACCGCGACGCCGCATATGGGTCCCCCGCGCTCCCCGTCCGAGAGCACGGCGGCAACCTCGCGCTCCTCGGGCACTCGGTAGGGTGACAGGATGACGTTGCCGTAGCCGTCGGTGGAGGCCGAAGAGAAGCCCGCCCATCCCATGCAGTCGTTCACCACGGTGAGCAGGTCCGTCCCCACGTCCCACCCGTGGGCGGAGGCGACCTTGTGCGCGGACGGCCCCGCCACCACGTGCAGCCCGGCGCGGCGCGCCAGGGAGGCGGCGAACTCCACCGTGGGCGTCCCCGCCGCCATGGGCAGCGCGTCGGTGAGCTTGGCGTCCTGCAGGATCTTCAGGACGCCGTACAGGTCCGCCTCCGTGGCCGCCCCCGCCGGTCCGTAGGACGTGGACGGCACCGACACCAGGAACGTCCCGTGGCACACCGTCACGGGCTCTTCCCCGGGTGCCGTCGATGTCGAGTAGACGCGCACCATGTCGTCGAGGGTGGACGGCACCCATCCGCCCCCGACCCTTAGGCTCCCGGACGCCTTGATGGTCGCCTCCTGGTTCTCCTCGATGCTGCACCCCTCGACGCCCGCAAGCTCCCCCAGCTCGTCCATGGACGGCCACCCCACGCGGACGTAGCGGAACGACGTGGTGCGGTTCGGGCTAGAGAACACCGTCATAGGAGCGCTCCTCCCAATCGACCGACACCCCTGCGGACTCCCCGGGCCGCTCCGACACCTCGATGCCGGCGCTCACCCAGAACGTCCGCCCCATGGGCATGCGCAGGGCGTAGCCGCCCGCCCACGCCTGCGCCTCCCGCCAGCGGGACAGCCGGGCGCTCGGCGAGTCGCGCCTGAGCACGTCCGCCGAGAGGGAGCCCGTGTGGGTGCGGTGCGTGCCGTAGACCTCAACGGGGTACTCCCACGCCGCCGCCTCGAACGTGTCGCTCTCCACGCCCCGCGACTCGTCGGACTCCACGTTGTAGGCCGCAACCGCGCACTCCCCCAGCCCGTCGCCCCAGTTGAGGGCTGCCCGGCCGCCCGAGGGGACCGCCGCCCTCTCGGACCGCTCGCGGCAGGCACCCGAGGCCGCGCGCGCCCTCACGACGTACTCGACGGCCCCGTCGAGCGGAGGAGTCGGGTCCTCCGCCCGCGACTCCGACGGGCCCGACGTCGCGACCACCTTGCCGCCCCGCACCAGCTCAAGCGCGCTCGTCGCCGCGCCCTCCCCCTCGCCTGGGCCGAACAGGGCGACGACGGCCATGCGCTCGGCGTCCACCATGAGGGACAGGGTCGGCTCGGGCGGCGCTAGGAACCTGACGGGCACCGAGGCCGACGCCGTGGACGAGAGGCCCGTCGTCGACAGGGCCTCAAGCACCACGGTGACGGTCCCGCCGTCGGGCGGTGCCAGCTCGGACGCCCCGAACGATGCCGAGGACGCCGCCCCGACCGACTTTGAGGCGATCTCCCTGCCGCCCGCCGCCACCCTGACCGTCGCGGCCGCCTGGGAGCCCATGGCGTCGGAGAAGGACCACGAGACCACGAGCGGCAGGTCCGTCAGCACCCCCGGCATCGCGATCGCCAGCGCCGGGGGCGTCCTCGCCTTGAAGTAGCCGACCGACGACCACGGCGACCACGCCGACGCCGGCTGCGCCCCGCCGTCGAACGCGCCCTTCGTGCGCACCCTCCAGTACACGTCGCCGTCCGAGCCGACCGGCACCGCCGCCCGCGCCGAAGCCCCGGTCAGCGCCAGCACGGTCCAAGGGCCGGACTGCGACGGCCCGCAGGCCACCTCCGCGGCCGTCTGCGCCGTGCCGTCGGTGGCGTTGTGCCGCCACCCGACCTCGACGGCCCCCGAAGGGTGCGTCACGGTCGCGCCCGAGGCCGGGGACACCAAATCCGGCGCGGTCGGTGCCGACTGCCTGGTGACCCCCACCCGCAGGCTTGCCGAGGTGTGCACCTCGGTCCCGTAGAACGTGTGGACCTCGCGCAGCTCGTAGGATATAGACGCGCCCTGGGCGTCCGAGGGCGTGCGGGTGGCCGACGTGCCCGTCCCGCTGTAGACCCTCGCGCCGTTCTCCCACAGCTCGAAGCGCGTGAACTCCGCGTTGCCCTGGGCGTCGGCCCTGGCGAACGAGAAGGTCACCCTGTCGCCTATCTGCACCTGCGTGCGCGACGCCGTGAGCCGCGGAGCACCGGGCATCGAGAGCTGCACGACGGACACCTCGGCCGTCCTCGAGGAGTACAGCTCCTCGCCGAACCAGGAGTGCACCTCGCGCAGCTCGTACGACACCTTCTTCGCCGAGCCCGACGGTGCCGTGCGGGTGGCCGACGTCCCGGTGCCCGAGTAGACCTTCGCGCCGTCCTCCCACAGCTCGAAGCGCAGGAACCCCGCGTTGCCCTGCGTGGCCGACTTCGCCCACGAGAGGCTCAGCGGCTGGCCCGGGCCGACGCTCGAAGGGGCGGTGAGCGTCGGCGCGCCCGGCCTGGCGAGGACCCGCGCGGGCACCGTCACGCCGAGAGAGGCCGACGACGTCCCGTCGTGGTAGCCGCCCTGCAGGGTGACGCTTCCGCCGCAGGCCACCGCGTAGTCGGCCCCGCCCCGCTCGTAGGTGTGCTCCGCCACCGTAACCAGGGTCTCGACCGAGGCCCCCGTCTCGCTGTAGGCGTAGAACTCCACGTCGCCCGTGGAGTGCTCGCCCACGTGGGCCGATGCGACGGAGCCGTAGACCTGGAAGCCCCAGCCTATGGAGCACCAGTAGACCGAGCAGCGCACCGTGGCCGTGGTGTCGGTCGTCGAGACGACCTCCGCGACCACCTTGGCGCGCCAGCGGTCGGCCTCGTTGCCGTAGGCCTCTGCCATACACCGACCCCCTTACAGCACGGCCAGCTCGCGCCCGAGCACCCGGGCGCTGAACTGCTCGACCGTCTTGACGTCGCGCAGGTCGCGCGCGTTGATGTTCATGTTCTGGATGACAACGCCCGCCGAGGCCGGCCCGCGCGCCGCCGAGGCCCTCGAAGAGCGGGCAACGGGCCCGCGCGCGTCGAACGACGCCGACACGGCCATGGCCTCCCCGGCCCGCGCCATCTCCTCGGTGTAGCCCCTCAGCAGCCCGCGCGTCTCCCCCCAGCCGCTCTCAAGGCCCCGGTTGAGGCCCCGCATGATGAGCTGGCCGTTCTTGACGAGCATCACGGCGTCGTAGGCGGGCGGGCCCTTCATCTGGGCTATCTGCCCCGTGATGTCGCTGAACCATCCGACGACCCCGTCCCACGTGCTTTTGAGTCCGTTCCAGAGGCCGTCGATGATGCTCTTTCCCGCGTCCCACAGCAGCGACCCCAGGTCGCCGAGCGCCCCAAGGATGTTGCCGGGGAGGTCGGTGAAGAACTGGACGACGTTGGAGACGCCCTCGCTCACCGACGACTTGATGTTCTCCCATGCCTCGGAGAGCTTCGACTTGACGCTCTCCCAGGCCTCGGACCAGAACGACTTTATCGACTCGACCTTGTCGGAGATGGTCTCCCAGACGTTGCCGATGGCGTCGGACACGGCCGACTTGATGTTCTCCCACGCGTTCGACAGGAACGTCTTGATGGCGTCCCACGCGCCCTCCCAGTCTCCCTGGATCACCGAGGTTATGACGCTGATGACGGTGTTGATGAAGTCCATGCCCGTGGACACCACCGACTGGATGATGCCGAACACGCTCACCACGACGGCCTGCACGGTGGGCCACGCGGCCTCGAACACCCCCTGGACTATGGGCATGACCGTGTCCACGGCGAGCTGTATAGCCCCCATGACGCTCTCGACCGTCTCCTGCATCTGGGGCCAGTAGGTCTCGAAGAACCCCTGTATGAGCGGCAGCACCGTCTCAACCGCCGCCTGCACGAGCGGCATTGCCGTCTCCACCGCCGACTGGATGACGGGCATCGCGGTCTCCACGGCGCTCCGCATGGCCGGCAGCGCCGACTCGAAGAATCCCTGGGCCACGGGGATGGCCGTCTCGACGGCCTGCTGCACGAGCGGCAGGGCCGTCTCGAACAGCGACTGCACCACGGGCAGCGCGGTCTCGACGACGGCCTGTATCGCCGGGAGCGCCGACTCGAACAGGGCCTGGGCGACCGGGACGGCGGCCTCGACCACGGAGCCGACCACGCCCATGGCCGTCTCGAACAGCGACTGCACCACGGGGATGGCCGTCTCCACGGCCTGCTGCACGAGCGGCAGGGCCGTCTCGAACGCCGCCTGCACCGCGGGCATAGCCGACTCGACGGCAGCCTTAACCGCCGGCATGGCCGTCTCGAACAGCGATTGCACGAGCGGTGCCGCGGCCTGAACGACCGCGCTCAGCGTGTCCATCTTGCCCGACAGGCCGTCAAGCGCCCACACCGCCAGGTCGGCGGCGGCGCTCGTCCCGCCGACCCCGTCGTTCCAGCCCAGGATCTCACCGAGCGAGCCGGCGATTGCCCCTACGAAGTCGCCGACCGAGCCCACGAGGCCGCCCAGCGACTCCCCGAGGCGTCCGACCGCCCCGCTGTCGGCTAGCCTGTCGAGGAACAGGCGCGCGTGGGCGAACCCGCGCTGGGCCGCCACCGCGAAGTCGCGAAGGCCCTGGGCAGCCCCGGAGACGAGTCCCGACGCGCTCGCGAGGGGGTCGCTCCCCCGCGTCAGGCCGTCCACGAACTGCGAGAAGACCCCCCTTGCCTCGTCCGCGAGCTTCCCGAGGACTCCCAGCGCCGAGGAAAGCGCCTCGAACGCACCGCACTCCTCGGCCTTGCTTTTGAACAGGTTCATGTAGGACGCCGCCTTGTCGATGCCCGATGCGAGCGCCCCGACCGCCCCCCGGACCGCGCCGAACACCCCGTCGCTCTCGATGAGCGATGTCACGGCACCGTCTATGTCGGGCTTGAGCCACGCGAAGGCCTCCCTGAGCCGCCCCACGGCCTCCGACAGGGCCGCGTACTCCCCCGTCTGCTTGACCTTCCCGACCAGGGACGACAGCGACCCCTTGACCGACGAGACGAACGACGCCACCCTGTTCCCCGCCACCACGATGCCCGAGGAGAACCGGTCTATGGTCCCCGCTATGGCGTCGGGGCCTATGGCCTCGATGACCGAGCCGAGCGCCTTGGACACGCGGTTCCCCACGTTGGTCATGGCGGTGCCGATGCCCTTGGTGGAGCTGCGCGCCTGCTGCTCGAACGACGCCATGCCCTCCATGCCCTCGTTGTCCAGGGTTATGAGGGCTGCGTTGAAGTCCTCCATGGTGAAGACGCCGTCCTTCATGGCCTGGTACAGGTCGTTGGACGATGCGTCGGCCCCCATCATGGCCTTGGCTATGGCGTTGAGCTGGCCCGGCATGACCTCCTGCAGGGTGCGCCAGTCCTCCATCTCGGGCTTGCCCTTCGCCAGGGCCTGGGTGTACTGCACCAGCGCGCGCTCGACGTCGACGGTCGAGGCCCCGCCCGCGAGCAGCGCGTCGTTGAGCGCGATGGACAGCGTCGTCGCGTAGTCGAGGTCCCCCGTCGTCGCCGTGAGGCGCTGGGTCATGGAGACCAGGCTGTTGAGCGCCGTGGGCAGCCCGTCGATGCGCGACGCCATGCGGTCTATGGAGCCCTGGGCGGTGTCCGCCGAGAAGCCCAGCGACTCCATGACCCGGGGGAAGTTGTTCATGGTGTCGACGCGCGCTATGGCGCTGCCGAGCGACGAGGATATGGCCCCCATGGCCGAGGAGACCACAGACGACACCGCCCCCATGATCGCGCCGCCCGCGAACGACGACGCGAACGACGACGCGGCCTTCGAACCGGCGGCGGCGGCCGACGAGGTCGCCTTGGTGCCCCCCAGGGCCCCCTCGATGTAGCCCGACAGGTCCTTGAAATGCGGTATCAGGGTGACGTAGGCGCTTGCCACCTCTGCCATTGGCCGCCCCCTTTGCAGTTGTCGATGCGAGGGGCGGCCCCGCCGCCCCTCACGCCCTCGGTGCCCCCAGGATCGCGTCCAGGCGCTCGCGGCTCACGTTCGCACGCCTCGGCACCCCGCCGCCCCTGCGCTCACCCGGCCTGGGCAGCGGCCTCGGCGGCGACCCCTTGCAGCCTCCCAGCTCGTAGCGCAGGCACGCCAGGGCGTCTGCCTGCACGGCCGCTATGTACTCGGCGTCGCCCCACGCGCACGCCGGGTCCATGGCCCTGAACAGCCGCGAGCGCGGGCCCAGCTGCGCCGCCAGGCACGCCAGGTGAGCCAGCGAGCAGCCGGGCCGCTCGATGTCGACGCCGTACACCTCGTGCATGTCCGCTTCCAGCTCGTCGCGGTGCAGCCGCAGCGCCTCGCGCAGGAACGCTAGTTTTTTAGTGCGGATACCTTTTCCTGCACCTCGCCCACGAACTGCGCCACGCGGCTCATGGGCAGCCGCCCGTCCCCGTCGCGCAGCTCGTCGATGACGCGGTCGTACTCGTCGCCGAGCACGGCGCGCACGAACAGGAGCATCCCCCGCAAGCTGTCAGCCCCGGCCTCGTCGATGGCGCACAGCACGTCGTAGTCGTCCAGCGCGTCGGTGCGTACCTGCGCCGAGACGCCCATAGCCTCCACCCGCACCGAGTCGGGGCGCTTGATGCCTTCCGCCTTGACCTTCTCAGCCACTGCCCCTCCTAGCCCTCGTCGACGGGATCGCTCGCGGAGCCGGTCGCCGTGTTGTAGTAGTAGTCATACGAGGTGTTGCCGGAGGCGTCCGGGAGCGCCGTGATGGTCGCCTTGTACACGACCGGGTTCTCGCTGTTGTGCTCCACGTCGTCTCGGTCGTAGATGCAGCCTCGCGGGATTACGGTGCGCTTGATGACGGTCTCGGTGAGCAGCGTCTCGATGACGAAGCTGCGCTCCTCCGTGAACGCCCCGTTGTGGCGGACCGTGACGCCGCCCTTGCCGTCGTCCTCGACGTTCTCGTCGCCGTAGTACGTCTTCAGCACCGACGTCCTGCCTTCGAGGAACCCCACCTGGTAGGTCTCCGAGAAGCTGTTCTGCACCTTCTTGATGACGCGGCCCGCCCAGTCCTTGATGTCGGAGCTGTCTGCCTCGGTCGAGTTCACCACGCCCTCGTCGTTGACGTACCCCATGCTCACGAACCCATCGGGTATCGCCTCCTTGGCGTCCACGGGCAGCTTGGTCCCCTTCGGTGCCACCCAGGCGTACCCGTTGGGGTTGCCCTTTCCGATGCCTACGTTCTCGGCGTCGAACATCTCTTCTTCCATGCGTCTTCCTTCCTATGGCCTCGTTGTCATGTAAACGGAGAGCTGGTAGCGGCTCTGCCTCGAATCCGGGTCGGGAAAGCTGTAGAGGCCCTCCACCCCGCAGCGGCAAACCTGCGGCACCTCGGCCGCGCAGCGCAGGGCAAGCGCGTCGCGCAGCCTGAGCGCCAGGCCGGCGGCCTCGGCGTTGCTGGCCGCCCACGCCTGCACCGCGAGCGCCGGGCGGTCGACCCCCACCGAGAACCCGCCCCCCGTGCGCTCCACGGTGACGAACTCCCCGGGGCGTTCCCCTGGCACCTCGGCGAACGCCGGTGCCCCCACGGCCCCGGGAAGCCACGCCACGAGCGCCGCGACCACGTCGAATGCCACGGTCACCACCCCGTCCCCTTCTTGAGCGTGTTGCTGCGGGCGTTGTCTATGCGCCCGAGCTTCGTTTTCGTGAACACGCGCCCCACTGCCACCACGCGGTGCTCCTCCACGCTGTGGCCGTAGGGCTCGACCTCGGGGCGCGTGCGCAGTGAGTAGGCCGCGTTGCACCGGGCCGCGGCCCTCGAGGCCTCCCGGGCAAGCAGGTCGCGCACGCCCTTCGACTTGAGCACCTGGCGCACGCCCCCGACGTTCACCTCGACGCGCCTAGCCATCGCAGGCCCCGCATTCGACGGTTCGGTTCCACGGGCCCGGCGTGTTCGCCGGCATGTACGGGGCGGGGTCGCCGACGACCGGGTAGGAGCGTCCTCCGTAGGTGACCGTCGCCCCGCGCAGGCTCGCCGTATACGACTTCGGGAAGTGGACCCTGAGCGCCGCCGTGACCCCCTCGGGCCGCGAGGCGTCGAGGTCGGCGGTAGCGCCCGGCTCCACCAGGCACCCCTCAACGACCTCTTCGACCAGGCGGTACACGGGGGCCGCGTAGGCGTCCATGCCCACCTGCTCCCTGTGGGCCACCGTCACGGCGACGGTCTGCATCAGGCAAAAGTCGAGCATCCGCCCACCATCCCCACGGAAACGACCACGCACCCGCCGATGCCCAGCAGGTCCTTCTCCGCGCCCGTCAGGTACCAGTCGCCCGACGGGTTCGCCAGCTGCACCGACGCTGTGTAGCCCCCGGCCCCCTGGCTCATCTGGGTCGCCGGGATCGCGGGCCCAGACATCTGGCGGCGCACGGACTCGACGACGACCATCTCAAGGTTCGAGGTGATGCCGGGGTCCGACTCCCAGCCCGGGGGCAGGAGTGCGCGCATGCGCGACTCCGCCCACCCGAGCAGCTTCCCGGCCCTCCTGCGCTCGCCGTCGTCGAGCGGCCTCCACGCCGCCTCAAGGTCGTCGACCGACGCGAAGGGGGCCGCCGGGTCGAAACCGCCCACGCTAGGCCTTCTTTGCCTTTGCGGCGGCCTGCGTCTCCTCCTGGCCATCGCCGCCGGACTCCTGGCCGCCGCCCGAGCCCTGGGACGCCCCGCCGCTGGGGGTCGTGACGGCCGGGACGGAGTAGACCATCTTGCTAAAGGCCTTGCCGGCGTCGTAGCCGTCTCCCTTGAGCACCGCGAAGGCGCTCGGGTCGAGCACGCAGTAGCCGAGCATGGCCTCGGTTCGGTACGCGATCTGGTTGTGCGCCTTGAGGTCCACGCCGGTCTGGTCGGGGTCGCCGTACTCGATGACCTCGGCGGTCATGTCGCGCACCATGCCCCACTTGATGAGGCTGAAGTCTCCGCACACCGCGAGGGTCTTGGGGTCGGTCTTGCACTTGCGACCCGACACCGTGCCCGAGGTCGCGGCGCTCACGCCCTCGAATGTGCCGATCTGAAGGTTAAGGGGCACGTCGCCGTAGTAGCGCTCAAGGGTGGTTGGATGGCGCACCTTGCGCAGCACGCTCGCCAGCTTGCGCGAGAAGGCGATGCCGTTGATCTCCCACTCGTCCGCCACGGCGTCGAACAGCGCGTCGAGGTCGTACACCACGTCGTCGGACGCGGTCACCTTCTTCACCTTCGCGTCGGAGAAGAGGCCGGTTGCGTCGCTGATGGCGAGGCCGCTCTTGGGGCTTACCGCGTGGTACACGATGTAGTCCAGCGCGCGGCCCATGGCCCGCGACTGGTCCTGCTGGATCTGGCTGATGATGGACAGCTGGTTGTCCTCGTCCGCCCACTTCAGCTCGGAGCTGACTCGGGTGGTGGTCACGATCTTGGCGCGCTTCGCGGCGATCGCGTCGGTGGAGTACTCGTGCGAGCCCTTGGTGCCGCCCTCGGCCACCACCTCGGCCTCCGCGTCCGCAGAGAAGAACATGAACTCCGTGTCCGTGAAGAGCTGCGGGGTCGAGGGCGACAGCGTCGCGATGGTCGAGGTGTCGCGCACCTTGTTGAGCACCTCGGTCGAAACGTTCTTGGGCAGTGAGATCTTGCTGGTATCGAGCGCCATCCGCTATTCCTTTCTAGTCTTTGTTGAATAGCCCGTGGACGAACTTCTTCATCTCGTCGGGCTCCACCTTCCCGGCCGACTTGCCGTCGCCCGGGACCTCTGGCACGGTCTCCGCCTTGAAGTGCGGGGCCGCCGCCTGCGCGAAGGCCTTGAGCGCGTCGCCTTCGGCACCGCAGGCCTCAAGGACCTCCTTCGGGACCCCCGTCGAGGCGGCCAGGTCCGAGACGGCCTTTGCGCGCGCCTCCTTCGCCTGCTCCTCGGCCTTCTCGGCCTCGGCCTGGGCAAGCTTCTCGGCGGCGTCCTTGTTGGCCTTTGCCTGGCGCTCCCACTTGCGGCCCGTCTCCTTGAGCTTGTCGGCCCTCTTCTTCTCGGCCTCGTAGAGCGCCTTGTAGTCGGGCTCGTCCTCAAGCGTCTCGGGCTCCTCCTGGGGCGTCTCCCGCACCTGCTCGGTGCCGGTCGTCTCGTCGTCTTTCTCGGGGTCCATGGGGTCTCCTTACCGGCCGTGCGGCCATGCGAATCCGTGGGCCGCCGTGCGGCGGTCCCCTTGCCGCGCCTGCGCCGTGCGGCGCTTAGCGCGCATGAAAAAGGCCCCTTGCGGGGCCCTAGTCACCGTGTTTACTTTTTCTTCTTGTGGGCCTGGCGTCCGTTCGCCTTGTCGATGGCTTTTGCCAGGTCCTCTATGTAGGTGTTGCCGACCTCGGTCTTGGCTGCCTCGTACTGCTTCAGGTACCCCGCATCATCGTACCCGTCTAACTGCATGCCATCGAAACCGGGTATCGCCTTGCACGTGCAGTGGTCGTGGTATCTGTTGTAGGGTCCTAAGTTGTCGCCCGCCGCAGCCTGCGAGGTGTACACGAACCCCCTCGAAGCCATCACGATGCAGAACCCGCACGGGTTCTTGCTCGTCGGCACCCTCGCCCAGCGCATCCCCTTCGCGAAATCCTTTTGCCGCCCCGTGGCGCGCTCCACAGTCCTGTTCGCTGCCGCGAGCACTCGCTGGGCGGCCTTGTTGGCGATCATCTCCACAAAGCCGTTCAGGTCCGGCTCTTCGCCTTCGAGGAACTTGTCGCGCGACAGGTAGGAAAATCGCTCGATTGCCTCCTCGTCGTACTCGTTCCACGGCTCCGCCTGCTTGAGGCCGAGCTTCCCGAGCAGGCCCACTTGGTCGTACAAGTCGGCCGCCAGAGACGCCCCCAGGTATCCGTAGATTTCGTAGGCATCCGAGAGAGCCGCCTGGGCCTCCTCGCGAATCTCGTCCACGCTTGCCCCCGGTTCCACCTGGGAGAGCCGGTATCGGACGAACTCGCGCGCCTGGTCCTGAGCCCTGGCTATGGAGTCGTTGTATGCCTTGGCGTCTACGTGGACGCTCACTCGCCCCCACCGCCTGCCGCCTGCGCCTGCTGCTGCGCGGCCATGGCCTGGGCCAGCTGCTGGGCGCGGATTCTCCGTGTGTCGCGCATGACCTCGCGTATCTCCGCCTCGTCGTACCCGAGGTCGCGCCAGAACTGGGTCGTCTGCGGGTACTCGGGCACGGCCGAGGCCACCTTGAGCGCGAAGTCCGCCCTGGCGGCCATGGAGGGCCGCACCGGGTTCGCGAAGCGCGCCTCAATTGTCAGGTCGTCCTTCGGAAGGGCCTCTATCGTGGTGCCCCGCAGGCAGCTCAGCGCCATGAGGGCTACGTTGCGCAGGGCCTGGCCGTTGCTCGCGTTGAGCCACTCGGCCTCGACGATGAGGTCGTTCTGGGCCGCGTACATCGCCTCCGCGCTCGAAGGGTTGTCGAACACGATCCCCAGGCTCGACAGCGGCACGCTCGTCTCCCCCGCGAAGCGCTTGGCGAGGGTCTGGAGGTAGTCGCTGTGCGGCTGCATCGACATCTGCGGGAGCTGCCCGTAGTGCGGCACGTCGCCGTTCTTGTTGGCCGTCACCATGAGCATGCGGTCGATGTACGACTCTATCTTCTTGCTCGCAAACGCCTCGGCGGTCTTCTTGTCGACCCCCATCATGTACCGCTGCGGCCAGGTGTAGAAGACGCTCGCAACGGCCGCGTTGGTGGTCGCCAGTATCGCCTCGTCGGTTATGGAGCGCACCGCGGCGTTGATGCGGCTCTGCCCGAACGGCCTGTCGAGAAGGGGCTTGTACCGGATCGGCTCGATAAGCGGGCGGCCCAGCGGGTTTTCCAGCCTGTCGACCACCCAGCGGCCGTTCCTCGCCCTGCGGCAGATGTACGTCGTTTCGTCCGTGAACATGTTCACCCAGCTGGGCGTCTGGTTGCCCATCTGGTCCTCGGTCACGTCCACGATGGCGATGCCGGCCTTGATGCGCTTCTTGCGCACGTCCCAGACCCCTGCGGCGTTCGACGCGCTGTATGGGCTCACAAGCACGTCCGGCTCGCCCGCCGCCCCCTTGGACACCGTGAAGAAGGCGCACGAGTGCATCAGCTGCGAGGTCACCGCCTGCCGGTACAGCTCGCGCAGGTCGTTCGCCCGCACCACGTCGCCCAGGTCCTCGGCGGCGCTCCCGTCGCTGGTGAAGCCCATGAAGACGCTTCTGGCCGCCAGAGCGTCGACCGCCTTGGCGGGCCATCCCACCACGGCGCGCATGCCCCGCATCTGCTCGGGCAGTCCGCGCTCAAGGTTCTGCACGACCTTCTCGAAGTTGTAATAGGCCTCGTTGCGCAGGTTCGAGTTCAGGTGCGACCCCCACTCGTACAGGAGCCGGTTGAAAAGGCCGCACTCCTTCCCGTCGAGGCCGATGGTCGCCGGGTTGACCTGGTATAGGGACGCCCTCATGCTCACAGGATCACGCACCCCCCTTCGGGGTCTCTCTTCGTTGTCTTCGCCGCCCAGTACGCGAGGCACGCGGCCTCCATAGGGGCGCTCTCGTCTCCGCCGAACGCCCAACCGCCTCCGTCGCCCACCGGGCGCTTCACGCTCTTGCACGCGCTCTCGTCGAGAAGACTCTGGGTGTCGTGCGCCCAGTGCGAGAGCGCCCCCTCTTTCAGGGCGTCCACGAGCATCGTCGTCGACGCCACCACCTCGGCGGGCCCCACCTTGGGCAGCGCCTGCCTGGGGTACTCGCCCCTCAGCTTGTCGAGAAGCGCGTCCTTGCCGCTCTTGCCGTCGACGGCCACGGCCGCCGTGCGCTCGGCGCGCTCCTCGTCGCACAGCATCTCGGCCACCCACCGGACGCCGGACTCAGTCGACGCCAGGCACACCAGCTCGATGTAGGCGCTCCCCGCCGGGTCGAGCCTGCACGCCACGACCGCCACGCGCTCCCCGTCCGGGGTGAACTTGACGCCGTAGGTCTTGACGCCCTCCCCCTCTGCCCCTCGCTCGTCGACCGCGCACGACGCCCACAGCGACTGCTTTATGGCGCTCTGGGCAGCCTGCTCGCTCCACCACCCCAGGCGCTCGCGCGCGAAGCCGTCGGGCGTCATGGTGCGCCACTCCTCCTGTGTGAACTCCTCGTCGAGGCGTATCCCCATGGCCGGGTTAGCCTCGTACACGGCGTCAAGGAGGTCCTCGAAGCGCTCCGACGACAGGAACTCCCCGATGCCCCACTCGTGCAGGCACGTGCGCGGGCTGGGGTTCGTTATGGCCGCCTTGCGCACGCGCTGGTAGACGGTCCCCGGGCTGTTCGGGCCGGGAGGCGTGCCCATGTATATGAGCTTGCGGTAGCCGGTCGGCGACGCCGCAATCGTCGACATAAGCGCCTCGACCTGGTCGTCGGTAAGCTCCTGGGCCTCGTCGTAGACGACCGTGGAGTACGTGTTTCCTCGGCTCGCGCCCCGCGATCGCGCCGAGTACTCGATGAGGCCGCCGTTCTTGAGGTATATGCCCTGCTCGCCGTTCGTGCGTCGTATGCACTCCACCATGTTGCAGATTCTCTTGTGGCGCTTGTCCTCGAAGAAGCTGCACAGGCGCTTGAAGCTCTTGGCCGCCGTCTTGACCTGGTGGGCCGTGTGCAGGATCTTCTCGCCGCCCAGGACCATCGCCTGGAACTCCCAGCCCTCGCATACGCCGTTCTTGCCGTTCTGGCGCGGCACGTCGAGGACGTTCGTGGTGTAGAGCGGCGATCCGTCGTCCTCGACCGCGCACCAGGCGTTGAGCACCAGCTCCTGCCACGGGTCCGGAGAGAAGCAGTAGGCGCGCAAAAGCTCCGCCGCGTCGGGCCCGTCGGTCAGGGCAGCGCCCCTTGGCTCTATCCTAAGACGCGGCTCTTGCGCCCCGGTTCGCGCGGCGGCGGGCGCAGAAGTCGAGGATGTCGTCATCGTCTGCCGCGTCCACCTCCTCGGTAGAGCCCTCTATGCCGAGCTGCTTGTTGAGCTGCCGTATCTCGGCGCTCGCCTGCTTCATGGTCGCGATCTGCGGGAGCGCCTTGAGGTCACCGAGGTCGTTGGTATATGCCACCTGGCCGCCCACCTCGTCGATGTCGTCCATGCACCTCTGGGCTATCGAGTACCACTGGCACAGCAGCGCCAGCATGGGCGCGTCGGACTCCTTGAACCTGCGGGATGCCGTTATCTCATCCCACTTGGCGCTCTTGTACGGGTCGTTTTCGACGGACGACGGTTTCTCAAGCACGGCTACCCCTTCACGGCCGCGACGGCGAGCACCGCCAGCAAGAAGAGCGCGAGAAGGGCGACCGGCACCCAGAACGGTGCCAGGACGGCCCACCACGACCACGAGATCACGCCGCACAGCTTCAAGACGACGAAGGCCACCCCCAAGACGTCCAGCACCCCCAGGCCCACGAACTTGGTTGCGGTCTTTTCCATCTCTCCTCCTAAACGAAAAAAGCCGCTTGGTTGAGCGGCCTTTGATTGGAACCCTATGTTTTGCCGTGCTTACCCCATCACGCTAGCCATTGGAGAGCCTGCGGCTTTCCTCTTCAACCCGGCGCTCCAGGTATGCGTTCTCCCGCCGAAGCTCGATATTCTCAAGCTCTAGCGCCGCCATGGCCGCCTTAAGCTCGCGCTTCGCCTGCTTGACCATGAACCGCTTACGCTTATCGTCCTCTGTCACGGCCGCCCCTTACGTCACGGTTCATTACTACGGCTCCGTACAATTCGCCAGCATATCGGCAAACGGACTCAGCTCGTGAGGCTCGTATATGATGGCGCTCCCGTCAACACGCCAGTACGCACCCGGCGGCAGATACTTTCCGTTCGGGAGAACGTAGAGGTTTCCGTCCATGGTCAGGCCTGACGGAAGGTATGAACGGCCGTACTGGTCTTCGCGAAACTCGTACTCGTTATCAACGTCGTAGGCCATTTCTCACCGTCCGGATTCGTACTCTACCTCGCCCTCGTGAGTGAACACGCTACTCACCCAGCGGAATCGGTTCTTTCAGCCCGTTTTCCTCGACATCGCCGAACATGCCGTTTACAAGCGCCCACACGAAGTTCACGGCGCGACCAGATTCCTTGAGAATGACGACCGGGCCTTCCCCTCCGTCTGACTTGTCGTCGCTTTTTCCGAATACAAAGCAATTATCGTATTCCGAATAGTTGTCGAATCCGTCCCAAATTCCAGAGGCTATATCGCGGGCTTCGTCAAGGCTCAGCATACAGGCCGTTTTCATCAACATCTCCGGACGCCTTTTCACGTGCCAGTTCTTCTTGATAGCCCGACTCTAGGTCCATGTCGCGTATCTCGTTGAGAAGACTGAACCAAGCTCCGTCATCAAGCACGGTAAAATCAGCCTCCGCCTCCTCTTTTGCCAGAATGGCGATAGCTTCCTCGTCTGGTACCCCCCGCTGCATAAGCTCAGCGCTGCGCTGCATGTAGTTGAACACTTTTTCTTTCATAGAGTCACCGTCTATCTATTGACGTCGTACTTCTTGTTCTTGGAGTAATAGATAACCCCATTAGACTTCAGTGACGCTGCCTTGTCGCTTAGACTCCGTTCGAGCTTTCCAGTCGCTTGCTGCCATGCGGCGTGCCTTGCCTGCCCCGAGGACATGCCCTGCTTCCTGTATCCATTATACATTTTCTGGTAGTCATCCTGAAGCTTACCAGTACCACCACTCTCCTTTGGCGTTACATCACTTTTGACAGAATGCGCCCAGAGGTTGAGTTGGGACTTTGCATACTTAACCCCGGTGGACGACTGTTTTCCTCTGACTTGAATTGAGTATACGTATTCGCCCTGCCCAGCACCAACCGCTCGTATCTCCGACGCCTTCGACGATGCAAACCATGAGATATCCGACGGCGAAAATACGGCTCCGTAGCCAGTAATGCCGGTTGGATGATTATGTGTAATTGTGATGCCGTCTTTACCTTTAAGGCTATCGGGCAGCCCTACGCTTCCCGAACCGCCCGAATACGCAGCGATTACCTTCATGTTTCTATCGAAGATAACGGCCTCTTCGTGCCCCTTGATGCCCCTGATAACATCTTCTGCTTGCGCGAGAGTCATCCCTTTGTATTTTGAAGTTACGTCCTTAGAAGCACTTCTGTTGGAAACACCGCTGTTAGCCCAAAACGTCATGCTGTAGGCACCTCTGCCACCCATGCTCCACCTCGCCTTTCGGTTTCTACGCCGTGATACGATTCGGTCCACACATCCAGACAGTTGGAGGTCACATGATCGACCAGTGGCGGCACGACTTCTGCGTAGCGCTCGCAAGCGCGTTTTTCGGCGGCGTCCTCGGCATCGCCGGAACCCTTCTCGGCGTCTACCTCGGATGGCAGCTCGGCGTCTCTTAAGACGCCATGGCAAGCAACGAGCCAAGCACACCGCCGCTGAGCAGCGCCAACAGGAATACAGCCGCGTACGCGGCAACCATCAACAGCACGAACCTCTTACCGCCCATGCGCCATCCTCTCTGAGAGCACGAACGTCGAAACCGCAGCGACAACCACTGCGGCGAGCACGATAAGCGCCTGCGCCACGCGGTCAAAACCGTTCGCGACGTTTGCTATGGTTGCCAAGACCAGAACCGCATCGACAGCCATCAGGGAGACCGGAATGGCCACTTCCGACCACGACCCGCTAGACATACCGATTACGGCATCGCACAGGGTGTCCCCGCCGCAGGAGCCAAGGACGCTTGCCGACGACCCTTCGTTCTGCGATCTGCTCGAACACCTCGGGCGCTTGGAGCAGGATTCCGAACGCGCACGCCTCGAAGCGCTTGAATCCAGGCGAACCGCACGGCGTGCCAACCTGCGGGCCGCGCTGTCGTTCGCCGTCGCCCTTGCGTCGCTGTTAATCACCGCAGCATCGTTTCTTCTGCCGCTCATGGTCTAGCCGCCATCCTGTCTGTGACCGCGTTCCTGTAGCTCACGACCTCGCACCTGCCGAAGTCGAACCCCACGTCTCCCCCGTAGAGCAGAACGCGGCGCGGCCTGAGCGTCCGCATGGCCTCGGCCATGCCGTCGCACCACGCGGCGAACGACTCGTCGCTCTCCTTGACGCCAACGGTGCTCACCGCGACCGTGGAGCGCTTCGGGAGCCCCGAGAAGGCCCAGCGGTACGTTTCCGGCTGCGCCCACGACAGGGTCGGCACGACCTTCACGCCGTTCGTTTGGAGCCACCGCCCTATCGCCTTCGAGCGGTAGAGGTTCCAGACCTGCATCGGCAGCGGCATGTCCATGTAAAGTGAGAAGTCCGGCGTCAGGACGCACGAGTAATCTAACAAGTAATCTAAATACGCCCGTGGATTAGTCCACAGCCGCTCAAACTGGTAGTCGTCGACGAAGAAGTGGCACCCCTGTGAGCACTTTGCATCGCCCGGCGTGCTCTTTGCGTAGTTGAACCCCATGAGGCCGTCGGGCTTGACCATGCAGCCCTTGAGCATCGGCATGCCGTCGGGGTTGCAGTCCCTGCGGTCCACGAGGTCGAGGTTGTAACCCCTGTCGGTCTTGAACCTCTCGGCACCGTAGGGCAGCACCTTGCTCTTGAAATCGCAGCCAAAGCGGCTCATGTCGAGCTTGCCGATGCTGTTCACCTCGGAGCGGTAGAGCGCCTTGTTCCAGCGGCTCCCCTCGGCGACCTTGTTGTCGGCGATACGGTAGGCCTTGACCTGCTCCTCGTCGAGGTCGCCGACGTACTCGATGTTGCCGTCCGGGAACTCCTCCCATCCCAGGCGCTTGCAGGCCTCCACGCGGCCGTGCCCGTTCACGATCACGGGGTTGTCCGGCGACACGACTTGGATGCGGCCCCGGAAGCCGAACTCCCGTATCGACTCCATGAGGTCGGCCAGGTCCTTTTCCGAGTGCACGCGGGCGTTTCGCTCGTAGGGAATGAGGTTTTGTATCAGCACGGTACAAAACACCTCCCCCGTCGTGTATGGATTCGGTACATTACATGCGAAAACGTTGGGTGTTCCATTTATAAAAAGTGCATCGGGGGGATTTAGGCGCA
>QRFC01001458.1_pt1 | contig 19487 bp, 37 predicted proteins | sample 1861061 | NCBI WGS metagenome assembly QRFC01 (sample SAMN09711282, study PRJNA482702) | Human gut metagenome, whole genome shotgun sequencing project.
ATTATTGCACCATTAAATTTATGTCCTCGTATGTAATCATTTACTTTAAGAACTGTAATAACACTTTCATTATCCCACCAGAATCTTGACTCATGATTACTACTTCTACGTTGAACACAACTTGGCAATAAATTTGTAATACATTTTGTAACAATATCTCGTTGATCTTCTGTTCTTACAAATACTCCACATTTATACATGGCGTTTTCTTCGCAAAATTTAATTTGTTTCGCTAATGCTTGTACTAAATTCGTATGTATCAATCCTCCTTATGTATATTCTCCAAAAGAAATCGAAATTTACTGCGACTTTTACAGAGATCTCTTTGGACAATTACTCATTTTTCCAATGTTTTGCATAGCACAAGACTCCTTTTCCGCAAGTTCCTTATATTTATTTTCATCATAATTATGTTTTTCAATAGCAATTGCAGTAATAATTACTTCATCTTCTGTTTTGTCCACATCTGAAATAATAATCTCTTCAAATCTTTCTTTTTCAGCAGGTGTTAATCTATCATAAATATCTTTTGCTTTAATTCCTACTTTGACTCCATATGCCATATTTTCTACCTCTTTCTTATTTTTAATTTGTTACAAGGAAACCGATAATTCTTCTTAATCATGAATATCAAGCACTGTAATAAATCCATCCATATTATCTGTTATAGCCTGTTTATATTTTTCATCGAATTTTTCATCTTTGATAATATCTTTACCATTCCATGAATCTCTTGCAATAGCTGAACCGTCAGGAAGAATACATATGTAACATCCAAGCTTGTTAATATTTAAAACATCGCTTTGTTTTGCTCCATCAACAAGAATATATCCATCGCCAAAACCCATATTCATAAACCAATCTTCCTCATGGTACATCCATTTAGGTGTAATATTCTCTTTTAATGTTGATAAAAGACTTGACAAAAATAATCTGCCGTTTCTATCTTGTCTGTCATAATAGCCCCAATTATAATATTCTCTATTTGCAGATCCTTCTTCATCTACTTTTAGTTTTAATTCAGCCTTGTACCTGCCACCGATTTGATAGTAATCCCATGTAAAAACTGGATAATCAATCTGCTTGTCTTCTTCATCTGAGCCATATATAAGTTCTGAATTGTATGGCTTCATAATTGCTGCAATTTTATTCTCACTTGGTAATTCTTTTGTGAGTAAATGAACGCAATAATGCATTTAATTTTACCTCCTGTTCTTATATTCTCTGTAAAAATTTTCAAAAGAAACGAATCTTTCCTATTAATTTATTCTCTGTTTAATCACTCACTGTATCATAAATCTTTCCAACTTCGTATTGATAATCTTCTACTTTTGTCCTTCTGTAATAATCGCAATAACAGTGACCATCAGTATCTATTACATATTCAATACCTTTTGTCTTGATTGAGGTGTCTAAAACGCCATGCAAGAAAAATACTCTCATCTTATCTTTTCTGCGAAGTCTACACCAATGAGAATCCGTTGTGTTTTCATAATCTATAACATCAAATTTATCAGTCTCACTCATCGACTCTGTTAAATAGGAATCAAACACATCAGAATCATTCCAAAAAACATCGCATCTAAATCTTACTGCAATAAACCCTACATCTTTTGCCCAATCAATAAAGAAGTCTCTCCACTTTACAAAGTTTGGAATTTTCTTAAATATAACTGCACAAGTTGATACTGTAATTCCAATATCGTTGAGCTGCTGAATCATATCCTTGTAGTCAATCCCATTAAAACAAAATCCAAGTATTTCTTCTCTTCTTAATGGTCGCCAATCGTGAATTGAAATATTTACATAATCAACAACATCTTTCATATATGGGATTACTTCTTTTAGATGAGTACCATTTGTTGTCATAGTTACTCTAAGAACCTTTGATTTAATATTGAACTCTTTCAATTTGATAAACACTTTTGATAAATATTCAGGATCTAATGTAGGTTCACCGCCAGTTATATCAACTGATATAGGATTTTTATCACCTATTCTTGTTATAATATCATCAAGTGATCCAATGAAATTATCTAAAAACTGTTGCTGATCACACGACATATCTTTGTCTTTATTGTAACAAAACGGACATTTCGCATTACAACCACCTGGAATCACAAGTTTAACTGTTATCACCTTGTTATAATCTTTTCGTTCTATATATTTCACTTCATCACCTCACAGATATTTATTCTCTCAATCCATCTAATACTCTCATCAAAACGTGTCTTGTAAGATTCTTAACATCACCATTGTACAATCCACATTCAATGTCACAAGTCTTTAGGACTTTATCAAGTGTTTTATTTCTCTCTTCACTCAATAGACTCTTACAATGCTCATACTGAATATCATTTGTCTCATAAGCATTTCTGAGATTACTTTCTAAGCAGCGAATAATATCAATCAGTTCGTCTTTTGTCATAGATTTTAATGTACTGTCGGAATATGTTTTTCTTCCATCACCTATTGACATATAATTATTCTCCTAATCGTACTCATAATCATCAAGTTTCACTTTCTCACCACATTCAGGACAATCACACCAAGCACCATACTCTTCTATCTAATTTTAGAATCATAGTGTTAATTTTCTTCCCAATAATCAGAAAAGCCATATTCATCTTCGGAAGCATTCGTATGAAAACACTCGACATATGAAGTACCACAAGCATCGGTACAATAAGAACTACCATTTTTTAATGCCTCTCCACCAAGAATCACATTATGAACAGCATCTGCATATGGTTCATCTGTGTTACATACATAATAAGTATTGCTTGGATGTTTGTTATCTTCCATTCTACCATCACTTATTTTTTCAAGCATACCTACTAACTTTTTAATTTCATCATTTGATAAATATTTTTGTGCATCTTCTCTTTTGATTATGATATACATATTTTTCTTATTCATTTAAATTCTCCTTTTAATTCTTGATACATATTCACATCTCCAATCTTCACAAGAAAGAAAAATTTCCTTTTAGTTCTTATCCAAATAAACTATATTATCTACATTGTAATGAAATCCACCTATCTCTCCGTTAAAACTACCTTTGACATACCACGCATAAGGACTGATACCTTCATTCATTTTCTCTGCAAATTCATCGGCTTTTTTTTGATGTTCATCAGCTTCATTTTGCATAGATATTTTTTGAGAATCCCATATAAGATTTGGAATTGTATCTACACACTTTCTATACATTTCAGACTCTTTTATATATTCTCTTATCACTTTTGTCATTTTGAGAATATTGTCTTTTAATATCGGCTCATTGCTAAGTTCATATGGATATAAGATTAAAACTCTTTTGTCCATATATTCCGTAGATATTAATTCCTGTACACAAAACTGTGGTTCTATCAAATTGTCACCTCCCAGTCTTTAAGGTTTTAAAAGCCTTACTTTGATTTTATGGCATTTGCAACTACCATTTATGTTGTTATTTATCCAAATTTTCCAATGAAAGATTGGTTTACTGCGAAATTGATTTTTGAGTTGAAAGTAGTTGCTTATATAATTCTTCTGCTCTTTCATCTTTAATCATGTTTACAATGTTCAATGTGTCTCTATCTTTTCTACCAATAGACATCCAAGTTTGTTCGCCCTTATGTTTATCAAATCCAATAATTAAACAATCACTAATGCTTTCATCATCTATTGAATTATTGGCAAATGCTTCATCATAAACTTTTGCAGTCGCTCTTAAACCTCTTGATTTATTTGCATGTTCGAAAGCTCTCAACTCATCTTTTCCGAGCCATTTGATCCATGCACCACAATCATCACAATAAAGTCCTGTATTATTACCTTTTACTTCTGTATGTAATGAAACGCTTCCACATTTCTTACAACAATTTTGATACATATTTTCGCCTCCAATTTATTATTCTTCACTTACAATCTCATAAATAATATCATCGTGATATTCACCATTCTTATCTTTAATTGAATCTTTCAGAATATGTTTCGTTCCATTGTGTCTCTCGATAAAGCTATCATAACCTCTACAAGCAGGATTGCCACCAACAGCTCGCCATTCGACCCTATGTAATGTTTTAATCAGTTCTTCTAATTTATCGAATACGTCCTTACCAACCAGAACATTCCCTCTGTCAAATGAGAACAACCCAAAGTTATACGCTTTAGATGCATACCAATCAACGGAATATCCTAAGTAGCCAATGAGTTTTTCGTTATCAACTATTGCATATTGGAATTGACTCTCATTTGGACATTCTGCAATTTCAGGACTCCAATTACACATACAGCCAGTCTCGTACATCATATCTGTTGTATAGTAATATTTCTGAAATTCTTTCTCAATCTGTTCTTTATATAAAATTGCAGGTACTAACACTTAATCACCTCTTTTCAATAATCCAAGGATATGTTGCTTTCATTTGAAGTTACACTAAGTTGTAGTGAATACGATTACCGTAATTTAACGCAATCTCGGCATAAGTATAATGAAGCTTTTTATACATATCTTTTACATCGTCATCAAGATAATCGTCATCATAAGTGACATTGATTTTATCATTAGATACGCTGAAAATATTTGTTTTATTGTCAAATACTACATTATTCCCCTTAAATTTTAAACGAACTGAATTTCCTGCAACATCATCAACCCAAAGACTATTATTTTCACCGCTAAATAAATCAAGCGTTTCATTATCAGCCGTAAATATAATTCCCTCTTCTGTAAATAATTTGATATTATATCTATTTTCTCTTTCGTATGTATTAATAATATTCAGATCCTTAATTGCATCCTCAAATGTCTCACCCTCATTTAACTCAAGTGCAATCGCTGATAAGCAATCGTAATTAAGTTTAATTTTTCTTGAGAATGAAGCTACTTTATTGATTTCAGAATAGTACTTTTCATCGAGCTTATCTCTTAAATAATCTTTTACTTCATCTGCTGTTGGATACTCAAATCTGAAATGGAAATGGAATCTTCCTGGTCTATTGATAAGATACTCGTTCAAATCCCTATAATTATTGCATGTAACAACAAATAACTTCTTACCTGAACTCGTGCCATCAAATAAGGAAAGCATTTTTGACTGTGGATCTTTGTCTTTGCTCTTAGCAAAAGTCTTATCGAACTCATCGAACAACACGAGCACTTCATTTTTAATATCGTTTAAGAAATCATCAATGCCAGGGATAAAATCATCAACCAAGATAACAGGAATTCCATTCTGAATTGCTTTCTGAGCCAATAATCTTGCAAATAATGACTTGCCAATACCCTTATCTCCGCTGAGAATTACACCTAAATTCTTGCGTGATTTCTCAAATCTGTTTAATACTTTATTCGCTTTTTCTTCATGAACTCCGTAGATTTTATCTTCTTTAATCTCTAAGTCATGCTGCTTCTCTAAGAAGAACCCTGTGAACTGACCACACCCAACTTTATATGTCTGAGCTGGCAGATTGTCTAACACAACTAAATCTTCTCCATACACTTTATACGTAGTTCCTGTTTCAATAATTTTCATAATTTTATTCCTTTCTGCATTTGTTTATCTATTAATATATTCTCTCTTTATAATCAAGGAAACCTGAATTTCCTTACAATTTCAAAGTCCAACCTTGTAATAGTCTTTTTTAAATATTTCCATAGCAATCTTCTCTACTTAAAATTTCCAAAATATCATCTTTCATATCAATAGTAACTTCTTTTTTGAATCTCCCTATAGTATCATATAGAGATAGATAATATTTATTTCCACGTTGTTCTAAGTCAAGATTCTCATTCTCGAATAATAATACTCGTCTCTGTTTCTGTACTGGTTTATTCTCTATTTTAAAGTTGTTCATTGCTCCTTTTAAATCGACAATGATTGGTGATTTTAATTCTTCAAGAATACAGCTAATGTCGTTATCTAACTGATTATTATCATTCGTATGTTCATCAACTGCTTTGATTACGTCTTTCTCAAACAATAATCTATTTTCCATTTTAATATTCTCCATTTCTACATATATAAATGATATTTTCTTCCAATCTGATCAATAAGTTCACTGTCCATCGGACGAAAACCAATTACCGTAAGAGTTCTTCCAATATTATTTTCATCAATAAATTCAGGCTCTAATTCTGTCTTACACGAATCATATATAAGCCAGAAATCTTTACCTTCAACCATTCCTAATTCTTCTGCCATAGTCTTTGCTTTTAGCAACTGATTCTTACTTTTGGCTTGAAGAACACATTTTGTAAATTCGCCCTCAATCCAATTGTGAAAAATATCTTCGTCAATATAGCCATCGACATGACCATCTAAATCGGCATTATTTCTAATAAACCAACTGAGAAATGCCATAGAGCCGTGACTGACTTGAGCCGCAAGCTTTCCTGACGACATTGCGAGGTCTTTTCTTGCAATAATAATCTGTTTATACATCTTTATTCTCCTAATTCATCAATCTAATTTCTCGAAAATCATCAGCTTTTACACCATTGATATAAGCATACCAACCTCTAAAACCTTCTTTCTTAGAGATTGGATATTTATGCTTAATATTCATAACAACTTCGTAATCATCTGGATAGTTTTCAAGAATGGATTTTAATTCACCAACTGAAATACTGCTCAATGATTACTCTCCTAATTTGTCTTTAAAAAATAATCTTCTCAATGTACAAATATCTTTTGGAATTAAATCAATATCATCAACATCATGCAACTTTCTTACCCATGCATAATACTCATTAGCAATAGGAGTTGTTAAAGCAGATGTCTTTTTAATATATCCATTTCTAATAGCTTCATGTGAAATTGCTCTCATAAACTTCCAAAAGTTATAATATGCAAGTTTCAGTTTTGTCATATATCCAACGCTATCTTCGATTACAAATCCTTCAATTTTTCTACCATTGTATTCATAATCTTCTTCGAGAATATCATAGTACCAATCATAAAAATCCTGCCAATTAGCAATCTCAAATGCTTTTTCTTTTGGAGTTAACCCAAGCTGATGAGCAATATCACACATAGTTTCATAATCATACTTAGCAAAATCCATCTGATTATAAACAATATCTAATAGATATAACTTACTTCCAGGATATTCAATAATATGCGGATCATTTTTCATATCAACATTTTCAAATACAAATGATACATTATTATCTTTCGCATACTGTTTCATTTTTTCTCTATTTTCTTCTGTAATCTGATTGTAAATAGCTTCTTTGAGCCATTGTGCAAACTGACTGTCAATAGTAGATTTACTTGCAATAAACAAATCATCATTATATTCGTCATAACTTACAATTCCCAAATAACCATTTTCTTTTACATACGCTGTAACAGGGAATTGTAGCTTATGTTGTAACATATCAAATTTTGTTTCGGGACGCTCATTGATATTAAAAAACTTGTTATATGCCCTTGCTACCACTTTACCCTTAAATGTATCAAGGTACAGACCTCTTGCTTTTGTAGTCTGCTCATCCCATATCTTGTCGTAGAAGGCTTTGCTTGTAAAATTAAAAGAAGAGATGTTACCAAACTTCTTTTCTTGGATATATCTATTTGCTCTTAAAGAAATTATTACATCGGCAACAGAACTATTTGTTACACTCTGTTCTTCTCTCATTTCAGGCGTTTTGAATACTTCATTATGAACTTCTACTTCGTGCATACCATCTTTATCAAGTTGGACACATCTTAAATCTCCACCAAACTCAACTCTTCCTTCAAGATTAAATACTCTATCATTCACACGAATTGGAACTTGTTTAGTGTTTCTATGACCATGAATCTGATAGTAATTTGATGGCATTTTTTCAGTGAATGTTTCTGCAATTTTTTCAAAATCATTGTAATTACCAACTCCGTGAATCATCTGATCTGTTGCAACGAATGTAAGGTTATCTGGCAACACACTTAAACCTGCATGAGTTACTAAATAAATATTCTCTCCATACTTGTAATAAGCACACTGCCCAAATTTTCTATAAAGCTGACGAACATCTTTTTTATCAATCTTCGCATCTTCTAACTGTGGCTTTGTTACAAGTTCAAATTCTTTAGACTTACCTGTGCAACCGTTAGCCCATAACCAAAGCCATCTTTCGTGATTTCCTTCAAGCATAAGCACATTCTTCTTATCTTTAATAGAAATCAGATACTTAATAACATCAGCATTTTCAATGCCTCTATCTACATAATCACCACAGAAGATGTAAAATTCATTATCTTTGATACCGCCATTGTCATCAATATATTTCTTTAAAGCTGTATGACAGCCATGAACATCTCCAATATGATGAATTTTTTTATATTCAGATAAATCAAATAACTTCATCCAAATTGAATCTAATTCATCTGGTTTAATTACTTTAATACCAGATGGAATTTTCTGGGTCTTGAAACGTGAATACATTTTGTCGATTGCTGCATCTGGGACTCTCTTTAATTCTTCTCTACTGGCGTTTCTTCTTTTTACTTCGTCAATTGGAATGTCAGTAAAATCGACACAGTACATTCTATATCTATATGTTTCACACATCTGCTTATATCTGTTCATCTCAGATGTTTTTGAATTTGTAGCATCAATGACTGTAAACTCGCCTTTCTGCATACGAATTTCAAGCAAATTAAATAATGTCTTCCAAACGGTTTTATCATTACTCTGACTAATTCCTACTGTTCCATCAGGCTGTAATACTGGACTCTGACACAGTAATCTAATATCATCTGCTGATAATGCGTATGGCTTTAATCCATTCTGCTCAATCCAAGTTGATTTTCCACAACCAGCAGAGCCTCTTAATAAAAGTAATACTCTCATATGTATCCTCTCTTTCTATTTTCTATGTATTTATTCTCTCTTATCTCAACTCAATCTCACCGAATTTTAATGTATCATCTTCATACATTTTATTACCCTGATATTTACCAACAAGACAACTTTTGCCTACATATATTCTTGTACTTCCAGTTGGAGAACTAATAAAATTTAATTCCCGATCAATTGGCTTAACCAATGCTTCAAGCGTCTCTTTATTTGCAAATATGTACGGTTCATACCCTTCTCTATATACGAACTCTGCAATTTTCGTATTCAACTTATCAATATTTATCTTATCTACTATTGAAAATGTTTCCATTTATTGTTCTCCTTTCCAAACTTCAAGTATAACTTTTCCATTATCCGTAAATACAAATACTATCTTTATTTAGGTAAATATGAGAAAAGCCACCTATTGTATCCGAATTCATATCATGAATCAAAATTTTTTTATCACCAAATCTTTCTTTTGCAGCTTGTAATAATTCAATGAATTCTGAAATCGTATATTGTTCTTCTTTTTCTAAATAAAGGGCTTTTGTATTGTTACCATAAAAATCTACCCAGTCTTGTTCTTTGATCAATAATTTCTCACCTCACTCTAAGAAATGCTTCTTTCCTGAGATTATTATTGTCCCAATAATCTATGCTTTTCGAACCTATCATCAAGTAATTTATGTACATCTTCCAATGCAATATACTTCTTACCATCATTCTCGATAACTTCGATGTCTTTTGGTGTTTTCTTTCCTGATAGTTCATTGAGAATTTGAACATTATGTTGCACTACATCAGCAACCCAATCACATATTTTCTGTTTTTCTGATTTTTGAAACATATTCTTTCTCCTACCTACATAACTTCTAAATGATATTCTTCAACATATTTTCTTCTCTTCCAAAACTTCCACCACTGAAATTTCACATATTCTATTTCTATAACTCGAAGCATCTTGTCCTCATTTTTATCTCTATCTAACCTTAAAGCAGGTGAACCAAACATTGATTCGGCTAATTCGTTAATAGAAATATGTTCTCCAAGTTTGTATTCCTGTTTGTGTGGTTGTGGAGGATAATAAGAAATCACGTCATGTTGTCGTAATTCATATGTCCTCATACTGTTATTCTCCTTCGAATATTACTCTTATTGGCTTTATAGCTTCGTCATTTGTTGGTATAAGAAGCACTTTGTCATTTTCAACCTGATCTTTAAATATTTTTGGAGCTTCAACAAATGTAACTCTTTTTGATCTATCACTATCCAGCCACTCTTTAAACTTTTCAAGATTTTCTTTTTCAGAAATTGCAGCACATGGACTTACTTTATCTATTAACTCTAAAAATCTTTGTCTTTCATCTTGTGATAACTCCATATTGTTTTTCTCCTATTTGTTCACTTTAAATACATTTGTATCACCAACAGCCAAATCTTTTACTTCTACAAAAGAATTAAAACCATCATACATAGTTATAATCAGTATCTCATCAAATAAATCTTCCATCATACAAAATAATCGTACAGATGGATAAAATCCTGGATATTCTTTCAAACGGCATTTATTAACGATACCTCTTAATACAGGAAGTCCATGTCTTCTACGCTTGTTGTTATCCCAATGGATAGGATTATCATAAAAAGCTTTCTTCTTTCGTCTGTGCTCTTCTAATTCTTCTCTTGCAAGCTTGTCAATCTCTTTTTCTCGTTCCGTTTTTGGAGGTTTGCCATGAATAATATTGTTAAATTGTTTTCTGACATTATCGTTAACTTCTGCTTTTTCTGAATCACTCATCTTATCAAAGTTTTGAGCTACATCTAATAGTGTGTTTTTCAAATTGTTATTCTCCTGTTTCTATATACTCCATTATCCAACTATCGTATTTATTTTCTTTAATTAACTGCTGATACAAATTTATCCATTCTTGTACAGAAAGACTTTGAAACTTCCAAACACATTCTTTCCAGTATCTGTGTATAAAACGACTTTTTGTTTTTAACTCAATGCACTTCACACATTTATCGTATAATTTCTTGGAATACCAATTCGACTTACTTTTATTCCAGCCATCTATAAATGCTTCAGTCGGATCATACCTACTTCTCATATCAGTAAGAGTTCTGTCGTATAACTCAGTTTTTGCATTGTATAAACAATGAAGCAAAAAGTAGATGTCTTCATAATTATTTTCAAACTCCCATTCTCCAATATTTAAATCAAAATATATTTTTCTCACCTACTTTCATAACCAAAGGAAACCAAAATTTCATTATAGTTTTATTTTTTAAAAAACGGATTTTCTATAATACAATGGTCAACCATATCTCTAAACGCAAATGGAGAATCTACAACTCTATCTGAATACTTAAAATGTTTCAGAAAATCCAATACATCTCGTGTATCTCTATGTGATAATGGAATAAATGATACATACTCTGGATGACCTTTAATGCATACAACCGCCCAAGAATGGTCATCAGAACAAAAACCAACATCTGTTCCAACATCCATCATAGAATTCATAAGCTGATGACAATCATCGACTAATTTAAATGACCAGCAATATTCATCCTTTGCAGCATTTAGATACCCTTTTGCCCTATTATATAAGTCTTCTGCATCTTTATAATTCTGTTCTGCCGATTCAAATTTTGATAACTCTTCTGAAAATAACCATTGTCTTAATTTGTCTCGTATTTTGTTTTTTATTTTCACTACCTTACCTCCTGCAACCCAAGAAATATCGCTTTAATTGGTTCTCAACTTTTGATATATTTAACCGTCTTCATATCGCCTTCAACATAAGGCTCTGAATTAGGATATAATGCTTTAGCCTTCCAATACTCGGCTCGTTTATATTCTAATTCAGTATGCTTTTCTTGTTCCTCAAGCAATCTCTGATATCCCTTTATGTGTTTCAATGTTGCCTTGTAATAGCTGTATAATTCATCATATTCTTTCTTTTTAACATAACCAAACATATCTTTACCTCCAATGAAAGACAGGTTTATTGTCATTTTATTTCATACATTTTAACAATAACATCTTTCATTCTTACTATTCTATTTAATCTATGAAATTCATTCCATATATCAATTTGTCCATCACATTCAGACTTATATCTTAATGGCTGCACTGTTGACAATTTATCCAGTTCATCTTTTGCTTGATCCAGAACTTGTCTCACAAATCCTTCCCTAATACTTCTTAATTCTTCAATAGAACATTCATGCAAATCAATAGGAATTCCACCTATATAATTAACACTTGCTGTATTATCAATAAAATCAGCCAATTCTTCATCTTCGCAAGATAATAGCATTGAAGCATAAAACAGCATAAACCTTACTGAATCTTTCATATAGTTATTCTCCTTTTCTAAAAACAAGAAATGCGAGTTTCAAGTCCACTCTTCCAACTTATATTCCTTGCCATTTAGAGACTGAATAGCAGCTTCCTTTGAAAAGAATACAGTTTTGCCAATACTGTTTTTCGTGAAAGTTCCGCAATAATAATGTCTACCTCTTACAGAAAACGTATATCTTGCTCTAATCTGTTTCTTATGTACATGACATTCTTTGATTGAACATACGTCATGATAATCTCTGCTAATAATCCATACAGTCTGTCCAATTTCTACATCTGGAATAGTATTCTTCTTGTACTCATCAAACACTTCTCTTAATGACATTTCATGTTTATTCCAAACTCCATCGTCAATATCAAATCCATTATCTGATAGAAACTGTAATAACTCGTTAATGTCTACCAACTGCTTATTGATTAATTTATCAGCCATTTATTCGCCTCCTCGCTATAGTATTCTCCAACTGTAAACAACTTTTCTATTGCTTTCTCACCTGTAACTCTATCTGACTTCTGCAACACCTTACGTTCTTTCTGCCAGATACACTTAAAATCATTAGGCATATTATACTCACTTACCAACACTATATTGTTCTCTGAAAGTTTACGAAGAAAATCGTAAAAAGAATTGTAGTCAATTGACTGTTTAGAATACTGTTTTGTATTTTTGTAAGGTGGATCAAAATAAAATACACAGTTTTTATAATCTGAAAAATTCTGATAATCACAGCACATAAATTCAATATCATTTAAATTCGGTGCTTGTTCCTTGAAATTATTTAATCTCTCATTATAAATGCTTCTGCCACCCTTTGAATCTCTACCGTAACCACCATCAAAGTATCTACCACCATAGCTTGCCATATATCCAATCAATGCAATATATTCTGGTGAATACTTATGAGTCCCAAGTTTTCTATCTTCTCTAACCTCTGCGTAATGTTCAAATGTACATACTTCAGGTGCGATAGATAAACTGTTGTCTATCTGAGCATATTTCAACAAAGCAATCAACTCTTCATTAATATCTGCTCCAATTCTTTTATCACATTTAATCTTATCAATAAGATTAGCTCCACCACACATAGGCTCTATGTAAGTTTTAATATTATTATCATCAATATACTTCTGAATAATCGGCACTAAAAACTTTGCCAACCTGTTTTTACTTCCTTGATATACCATTCAATTACTTGGAGTAAGGAATTCCTTCTTGTGTACACGAACCTCGTCTCCTTTCATTATTTATTTGAACTCTATCTTGTTCCTCTTTAACACTTTAATTGCCTTGTCATAATCAGATTCAGCTACTTTGATATTTTTCATCTTGATCGGTTTAGGCTTAATCCAATGACGACATTCTGTTATATCTTCGTCATACCACATCAAACCGCCTTCGCAATACTTGTGCCATTGGCAGTCATTGTTACCGCATTTACTCATTTATGTATTCTCCCAATCTAATGCCTGACCACAATCACTACAGAAAGAACCACTCTTTACAACATGCTTGCAGTTAGGACACCAATATGCACCTCTAAGAAATCTTGCGTTATCTATCACGTCAATATATTTTTCATAGTCAATAGGCGTTGGCTTCTTCGGTATCTGCTTTTTAAGTGCTTGTATTGCCATTCCATAAGCATTTTCAAAAGAACATCCCCATGAAGTATCACATGGAATTGCTTTGCCAAGTTCATTACAATCATATTTCAACTCTTCAATAGCTTCATTCTCTGTCATTTACTTCTCCTTTATAATCAGTAACTCTCCTACTTCCAACCTCAAAAATATCCTTATCTTTCTCAAAACATATGTAATTTCTACCTGCATTCAAAGCTGCAACTGCAGTTGTACAACTTCCTGCACATGAATCAAGAACTAAATCTCCTGGATTGGTGTAGGTTTTAATAAAATACTCACACGCTTCAATAGGCTTTTGGCACTGATGCAAACTACTTTTCTGAGTGTCCCACTTGAACTGCAGAACATCTCTCGGATATCTTTGTGTACTGCCACCGCCTGAAATACCAGTCTTTGTAGCACCATAACAGTTACCATCTGTTGTATGTTTTGTATAAGAATGAACAGGCGTATGTCCTTCTGTCATTTGTGGATTGTAAGTAGGGAGTTTCTTATAGAAAATCAAGACATTTTCGTGTGCCTTCATAGGCATTTTCTTAGCGTTTAGATGACCAGTCGCTTTGGTCTTTTCGATAATCCATTCGTAGCGATACAATTTTTCATTACTACAAGCAAGCCTCTTATCAAATGGTGACTGCGCCCATAATGCAATACAACCATTATCTTTGATGATTCTCTCATATTGTTCCCATAACGGTTCGAATGGAATTAGTACATCCCATGAATTCTGGGTTGTTGAAAACGGCAGATCCGTGAAGATGAAATCAATCGACTTATCATCAATCTTTTTCATACCTTCAAGACAATCTTCATTGTATATTTTGTTAATCTCTAACATTTCTTACTCAGAGCAAATCCAGATTTAATGCTGCAGCAAATCTCTTGCTCCTTTCAATGTATTATTCTCTTAATCAGTTAATATGAAATGTATATACTGACCAATATGCTCCTTCAGCTCTGTTTCTAAATCATGACCACCAATAATCAAGTCATCAATATCAAAACCTTCGATAGTCCATTCTGAATACCCTACATAATGTCCTTGAGTTAATAAATTGCCAGTTACCATATAGCTCTCAAAATTCATCTGTGCTTCTTCTAATGTACACACTTCATCTGAAAACCAACATCTTAAGTTTGCATTTTCAATTGTTGTAATCTTTCTTCCAAGTCCTTCATCAACTTTCATATAATTAAAATAGTCCATAATTTTTTCTGCAAGACTTGAATACTGCCAACTATAAGATTCTTCAGTTCTTTCCTGCGAAATCCCCAAATTACACTCATCATCATATCCAAGCCAGCCCTGTAAAATTAATTCCATTTCTGCCTCCTAACTCCAAAGAAACTTCGGTTTACTGTGCTTACTTTTTATCTGTAATCTCAAATGGTACAATTGATTCAGGAATATAATTAACCTCATACTTGTACTTATTCACTTCAGCACCACCTAAATCCTCAATGACATACATCGTATCTTCATTTAGTCCAATAATATGTCTCTTATATGTACCATCTTCCATCTCTACAACAAGTGTCACCTGATCATCTGTTGCATCCTCTCTACTAAATGCACCAATCATTTCAAACTCAACCTTGTCAGTACGAGTGTTAATTACTGCAAATCTTCTAAGAACATTAAAGTTCTCAGCTTCCTGTTTCATATTGTATGTAACCTTTTTTGATTCAGTTTCAAAAGCACACCCAGTTAATGATGTTACTACCATTCCAACGGCTAACATTACTGCTAAAATTTTCTTTTTCATATAATTTACTCCTTACTATCTCAAAATCTTACTAAATCTCTTCATAACTTCTTCGCAAAATCTATACAAACAAGTTTTCTTAAATGCTATTCTCAAATCATCAACAGCTTGTCTATATTGCTGACGTAATTCGTTGTCTATCATACTATTCCTTCTTCTCAATAATAGTTACAGTACCCTCAAATACTCCAAAATTTGATGACTGTTGAAATGTATGTGTCTCCGCAATGTCGTCATCTGTCATAGGTCTTGTAAGATACCATAATGAATCATCTTTCCATGTAATCTCTTCAAGTTTCTGGTTTGGTTCAAGCTCAATTGTTGTTGATCCACCAAAATCTTTTGTGACAGACTGGCATCCAGTCATTCCAAAACATAATGCCAATCCTAATACAACTGCTAAAATTTTCTTCTTCATATGATTTATTCGTCCTCCTTTAACACAAGAATTGCTTTATAGTATCTACTATTACATGAACTGGACTCTACTTTGTATCCAGCATCTAAATAATCATCCATAGCATTCTCAAAATCATTGCTATTTTCCATTTCTAAAATTACACAGTTCTTCATATAGATTATTCTCCTTTGTTATATCCAGTCTCTTCAAGAAACTTATCAAATTCCTCTTTTGTCATATTGTTTGGATAATACATATCCACCACCATATCAAACGGCTTCAAATAATTATCCAACACATCTTCAGCATCTTCTTTTGCTTCCTGCATTTTCATATTGATATAATCTTCTCTCGTCATATTCCATGCTGTAGGACAATCCGTGACACTCGAAAATCTACAATATAATCCATTTGGTTGCTTTGATACAAATCCTGCCATATTATTCTCCTAATCCTCAATATATTTTATTTCTTCTAGTATCGAGCTTCCTATAACATACAGTTTCTTTAAAACTATTCTTCTCACTCTTTCAAGAAATTCTTTATGAAGTTCATTTTCTTGTTCATATACCATCATCTTTTCATTTCCATTTCTATGACAACAAGCATACGTTCCTTCTTCATATTCAGCTCCATAATAATAAAAATACAGACTGTATTTATGATTATGTTTACTGAATAACCACGGATGAAGCGTTGCAACAGTTACATGGTTATTTCCGATTTTTATTCTAAAATCATAATGTGATTTATTCTGTACGATTTTCAAAACTTCACCTCTTTTCATCCCGAAGGAAATCTATGATTCATTGGCTTTATTTAACCGTTTGTAGTGGTATATTTACGACTACTGGATGTGAACCTGCATCCACTATCCCATTGGCAAAAGCCTTTGGGAATACCTTTTTCATTATCTGATAACTACCATTTACGTCTGCATTAATATATACTCCTTTCTCACTCTGAAACAAACCTCTATAAATTCTTCTGTCTTTGTTGTAATTTTTCTCAATTGGTTCTTCACCATCAAGAAATGATGTGCCACTTGTATAACTTTCATTTGTTTTAATGAACTTAATTCCTTCATTCTCGCATTTATATTCAAGTCTTTGTACGATACTTAAATATGGAATAGATACAAATTTCTGATTAACTCTTTTGCCCATATTGGTATCTTGCTTCCAACCTGAGTTATACCCACAAACTAAAGTATCAATATCATTACACTTACAAAAATTTACCACCATCTTTGTTGATTTCTGAATATAGTCATCTACTTGATTATTTCTTTTAGTTGTAAATCTTTGCATCTCATTTGACCAATCACTATCATTTCTCAGCTTTAATGCAGATCTCATTTCTGAAATTTTCTTATTATAATACTGATTAATTGACTTTAATGGTTTTCCATTTATTATAATTGGACTCACGTCACAGTTTGTTGTAATAGTCATTAAATTATCAACACCTAAGTCAATCGCAGCAATTCTCTCTGATACTATGTTCTCCGTTTCAAGAACTTCAATCTCATATACAATTTCCATCACATAATAATCAGCTTTAGGGACAAATCTACACTGCATTAATTTACCAACTGCATGAGTCTTCACTGTATAACCACCAAAAGGTTTAAATGCAATTCTGAATTGTCCATTATTTAATGAGCACTGTATATTCTTCAACATAAAAACCTGTCTTCCATCTTTAGGAAGATATTTTGGAAGCTTTGGCATACCTAAATACTTTGATGGATTTTTCTTCCAGTCCTTGATTGCCTTAAAATAAGACTTCCACATTTTATCTACTAACTGAATTGTTTTCTGTGCAGCTTGAGAACCACATTCCTTATAACAATCAATTGACTGCATAAGTTTCTGCACATCATAAGCACTAAGTTTATTATTGTTGTTTATAAATTCCTGTCTTATAATGTAATTCTCTTGATTATATACATTTTTGGAATAAAAACAATACTGGTCTACAATTTTATATATAGGATTATTTCTTTTAATTATTTGCTGTTCAACACGATTAACTTTTTTCATTTAGTTTCCTTTATTTATTATTTTAAAAATTACATAGTTCTAAAACAATAAGTATGCAGGATCAACTGCTCTACTTGGGTTTATTACTAATTAAAATTACATAGCTCTAAAACCTCAAATATGTATTCGTAATTTATATAGTTTCTTGAAGTTTTACGTTCAATGGACAAAACCCACGCCCACTATCCAATCGAATTTCTTCTTTTGGAATACTTGTTATAGGATAAACATTTATTTATCCTATATTTGTATATTCTCTCTTTCAATTACATCATCTCTGCAATTTCAGATATACTCATTACGAGCCAACATAAAGCCATTGCAGACCATGTAAATTTCTGCATCTTTCCTTTTACAGTAACAGCGTTTGCGATACTTAAAATGACTAATGCAATGTGCATTATCAGTAAAATCACAGTCTCACCTCCTAAATTTTTTCAGAAGAAATTCCGCTTTCAATGGAACTTTATATTATGTTATTCTCTGTTAAAATTTCATAAAACTGAAAATATGTGCGATTACAGGTACAGTCCAACCATCTCCAAGTACATCAGCGGCATCTTTTTCAGATATATTTTTGACATATGCTTCTGGTACACCTTGCAATCTTGCTCTTTCGTCCTTCCATAAATATCTCGCTTCATCAAAGTCATGTCCATTGTAGTCGTCATAAATTTTCGCAGAAGACTTTCTTCCATCTAATATTCTTTTTGTAACTTCTAAACAGTTGTCAAAATACTCTTTCGATGGGAATACCATAGTTCCAAAAGACTTATAATAAAATCTATGAAATCTCTTAATTGGTGTCCAAAAACAACCATTGTAATATCCATGTGAATCATTCTTACAAAGACACTTTGCCTTCTCGTTTGGTACATACCCATCATTTAACACACTCTGCAAAGTGATTCCCTTGTCCTCTGGAACAGTTACCCCTGGAATATTAGTCCAATAATATCTATCTCTAAGCTGTCCTACTACGAGAGAGGAGTTAATTCTTATAGGTTTTACTCCTATCATTTCACTGATAATAGCTTCATCTTCTGGTTTCATCACCACATTTTCCATAAGAAAATACTTCGGATTTACTTCTTTTAACACTCTATTACACTCATAAAACAGACCTGAACGTTCTGGATCATCAAGACCAATCTTTCTCTCTTTTATCATTGCTCTCGAAAAACTCTGACAAGGACTACCAAACATTACAATGTCAATATCAGTTTCAAAATCTCCTACTTCTGTATGTAATACACCATCTTTATATGTAATCTTGTTCACATCTCCAATGTGAATTGTGTTAGGATAGTTGTCTTTTGTTACCTTAATCGCCACATCCTTAATTTCTGATGCAAAGTATTTACCAACCTTAAATCCTGCTTTGTCTAATGCAATGTGCCCACATGACATACCATCACATAAACTTAATACGTTAATCTCACAAT
>QRFC01001462.1_pt1 | contig 19469 bp, 25 predicted proteins | sample 1861061 | NCBI WGS metagenome assembly QRFC01 (sample SAMN09711282, study PRJNA482702) | Human gut metagenome, whole genome shotgun sequencing project.
GAAGTACCACGTCAAGCTCACATCCGGCTCAAAGTTGATGTCATACCCCGTCCCGTTGATGAGCGTCCTGCCTTTCTTGATGTTGTACACCGTGCCGTTTACGAGGCACTTCCCGCCCTTAACGTCGTAAGCAGTGCCGTTGACGAGCGTTTTTGGTAATGTAGGGGTTTTACTTTTCGTCGTAAAGCTTCCGGATTTATCGTACTGCGATCCTGCTGTCACCCAACCCCCGGACGTATGTTTGTAGTAGAGTGACGCGCTCCAGTTGTACGTTGTCCCCGGCGTCAGCCCCGTGATGTCGAGAGAAAAAGTGTTTTCGCCTCCGCTTGTCTCCGGCGATAACGCAGAAAATGTCCCGACGCCGCTGACGGCAACGTCCATGCGCCGCTGACCTTTATAGCTGCTTGACCCTCCGGAAAACTTTCCGACTGCGTGGGCGATAGTCCCGTTGCTAGAATCCGGCGTTATCTCTACAGTAAATGTAGCCATTTCCGCCTCCTTAGCCGTACACCCAGTTGATCGCGTAGTCCTCGGTGGGCGTGGTCTCCGTGCTCACGAGTGCCTGCTTGACAATGTTGCCGGATGCGATATAGTCGCTGCCGCGCGTCGCCGCCACCAGCCCGCCTGAGCCGTTGCCCTTGAGAATGTTGGTCGTGGATGGAACTGTTGGAACACTGACCGTGACCGCGCCCGTCTTACCATTGACCGACGTGACAGGATACGGTGGCGGATTGTTCTTACTGTACTGCTTGACGTTGTCCACATTGCCGAGGCCTACATCTCCCTTTGCAAGGCTCACCGCGCCTGTCTTACTGTTGACGCTTGTAACCGGCGCACTCTGCAAGGCACTGTCAGCCTTGCCCAAACTCGCCTGCACGTCGCTTGCAAGGTCGGATTTTGCCACCGTGGACTTAAAAGCCAGAGTGCCGAGGTCGGCGAACCACTTCGCGATTTTGCCGAACAGCACGGAGAGCTTCTCGCCCGTCGCAATGTTCGAGCGGGTAGTCGCCGCCGTGAACGCCGCCGTGACGTTGCTGCCGTCGCCGGTCTTGTCCAGCTTGCCGGAGACGTCCGGCGTGGGAATTTTCCCAATGGCGTCATCAACGTACTTGTAAATGTCCGTCCGCTTGCCCTGCGGGTCGTACACGCTTGCGAGCATATCGCCAGCGCCTTGCCCGTTCGCACCGTTATAGACCTCGAAGTCAAACGTCGTGCCGTCCGTCAGTGTGATGGTATAGACGTCGCTCGTGCCGGGGGCGTGTGTGCCGTTCTTGAGCGCGATGCCGGAAATGCCGTTGCCGGGTGCACCCCGCGGGCCGGGAGCGCCAGTGCCGCCGCGCGGCAAGCCGAAGGCCAGCTTATAAACATTGTCCACAAGGGTCTTGCTCACCGTCGCGGGCTTGCCTGTCTCAAGCGTGACCGCCTCGACGATCATGTTGACGATGGCGTCGCGCGCCGCCTGAGCATCGGTCTTTGCCGTCTCCGCCGCAGACTTGGCAGAAGCCGCGTCCTCGGCGCTCTGAGCGGCATGTGACGCTTTCTGCCCCGCAGCGGTCGAACTACCCGCCGCCGCGTCCTTTGCGCTCTCAGCGGCCTCCTGTGCCGATTCCGCTGCCGTCTTAGCGGCCTGTGCTCCGGTCTGCGCACTCTCCGCTGCTTTCTGTGCGTTGGCAGCAGCGGTCTGTGCGTTCTTTGCCGCCGTCTCCGACTTCGCGGCATTGGTCGCCGCCGTCTGCGCGGCCTGTACCTTTTCGTCGACGCCGGTCGCAGATACAGCAGCAGCCGCCGCAGAAGATGCCGCCGCCTTTGCGGAAGCATCCGCCGCAGCAACCTTGTCGTCGATGCCCTGTGCAGCGCCCGCGGCCTTTTCAGCCGATGCAGCCGCCGCATCAGCCGATGCCTTGGCGCTGTCAGCGTATTCCTTTACGCCCTGCACCTCTGCCGCGACGGAATCCTTGGCATACTGCACGACCTGACTGCCTTTCAGCTTTTTCGCCTCGCCGCTCTGCTCAAGCACAAACAGGTCTTCGTTGGTAATCTGTAACGCTTGCGTGAGGTCAGAAATTGCTTTATCAACAATTGCTTTATCAGCCATCAGTTACCTCGCTTTTCTTCTCGAGCTTCGTCTTGCCCTCTTTAGTGGGCGGCTCGTCCGGCTTGTCCAACTCGGCAAAGGCATTTTCAAGGTTCTGCATTGCCATCGCCATGCGCTTCGCCTCGCTGCCCTTAACATAGATGCCGGTAATCATGGCATAGGCACTGTTGATCTGCTCCCGCAGTTTGTTTTTGTCCATCATTATCACTCCTATCCTGATACGTTCCAACTGCCGGTATAGACATATGCGTCGTATGCGTTCCACCCGTTGGTATAAATGTATGGGGTGTATGCTTGATTGTTGATGTATACGGCAGTGCTTGAGCTGTCGCTATACGTTGTGGCTGTGCCCTCGTCGCTGTAATCTGAGGCAATCCACGAGCCGCCCCAGTAGTAGAGATTGCAGACCCACTCATATTCTGTGCCCGGAGAAAGTCCCGTGATATAGCCGGAAAATGTGCTCGTGCCGCCGCTCGTCTCGGCGGAATCAAACTCAAACGTTCCCACGCCGGTAATTCGCACGTCAATAGAGCGCTGATAGCTGTAATCATCTGCGCCACCCGTGAATTTGGCGTAGACTTCGAGCTTCGTTCCGTCTCCATCCACCGGTGAGAGCGTGCAGTAAAATCGTGCCATGTGTCACCTCACTGCAAGAGGAAAAACAGTTGACCATACTGCGGATTGCTGGGAAGGCTTGAGCCGTACATCTTCGAGCCAATTAGTAGCGGCCCGCCGCCAAGAGATACAACATCGCTCAGCGTAATAAATGCGCCGTCATAGGAAGAAAGATAAATATTGCCGCCAGAGTTGAGCTGAATACCACCATACGTCGTGTTAATGGAAATGCCGTAGCCGGTAGTTGTGTAGGCTAGCTCGATACTGCCGATGGATTGATTGCTGCTTGCCAACAATTCGACTGTGCGGCCCCTGAGCTTTTCCGCCGTGATGCTCGTCCCGTCAATGTATGTCTCAATAGCGCTGTCGACTTCACTTGCGCTCAGTCCCGCATTGTTGTCGACGTAAGTCTTCGTCGCATAGTTCGAGCCGTCCTTAAGATCGCCGACGCGGATGCTGCCGGTCTGGATTTGGTCAGCCGTCAGCGTACCATTGATATTTGCCGCATCGACGTACAAATTGTCCGTCTTGATGCTGCTGCCGTTGATCTTGGTCGTGCCGCTCGCGTCCGTCACCGTCAGGCCGTCCAGCGTGGTTTTGACCTCGGTGTACTTGCCGTCGATGCCCTCGACCTTGAGCATGATCTCCTTGCTGGTCTTGGTGATAATTGAGCGCGTTTCGGCAATCTTACGGTTGAATTCCTGCACGATGTACCCCCCAGCCGGATATTCGTCTTCCATCTCCGCTTCTCCGGGGGAAGAAATGCCCGCATATCCGCGGCCATCATCAGAGAGTTTAGACAGCGGCGAATAAATGCCACCAACCGTCACGCCGTCGCCCAGCTCTGCCGCTGGATCGATGTTTGCTGCGCCTGCTTCGTACGCCTGATACTGGTAGCCTTTCATGGTTTGCAGTAAAGCATTTACCATTGGCTGCGTGGCGTGAGGGCAACTTGCAATGACCTCCATTCCGGTATCGTCGCCCGCCGTCAGGCTATTTTCGTCGTCCACAAGCAACGTCACACGGGAAATAGGCTTATACTTGCCATTGTTGGAAAAGCTTGTAATGTCGCCGCCGACGTAATATTTATCAGACAAGAATCCTCACCCCTCCAAACGTAATAGCGTTGCCCGCTTCTGTAATGAGATAGTTTGTTTCGGCAGGCATTGACAATAACGGAATAAGCCGCAGTTTCCCCGCATCGGTGATAATCCAGTTGCCGCCGTGCGCCGCAGCGATAAAGCATAGCTCGTTGCGGATGGTGTAATCGTTTGCGGGATAGTCGATGGTATACGAGCTGTTGAGCACTGTGCGGCTGTCCATCTCCACGTCCATCAACTGGCAAAAGATGTTTACAGCGTCAGGCATAGTCATCGGGAAGTTAAGCGACTGGTCTGGCTCCCACACAACGTCAGCCTTTCTCATAGCGTCGTATGCTTCAATTTCCCAATAATCTCCATCGCAGGAACGGCGGTTGGTAAAAAACACACCTTTGGGGATCCAGTCTGTCGCCTGACTGCCATTAACAAGCCTGAGATAACGCTTGATCGTCGCGGCGCGCGGTACGTTATCCGCATACAATGCCAGTTTTAATGTTGCGCAGCAGGCGTTCCCGATGCCGAATTCTTCAAACAACTGCGATTCGACGGAATGCGACACTTCCGCGTCTTTGCCATATTCCGTTCCCGCAACGTCAAATTTGTACTCTCGTTCTGTGCCGGAGGCATGGAGCAGCTCGCGCCACAGCGCACTTGTTGTCTGCCCCATATCACACCTCGATCAGGTTAAACGTCGCGCCGCCCCACACCTCATTGTCGTCTGCCGCTTCTTCAAGCGTGCATTCCATCGACGAGCAGTAAAACGTGCTTGTTCTCACGCCATGCAGGTCAAGGTATTTGGCGGGGAATGTGGTTTCGTTCAGATCATCATCGAGTTTTGCCAGCATGTCACGCTTGACGGAGCGCGTTGTATAACTCAGTTTCCGCTTGGTGGTGATCTTGTCGCGCCGCATTTTGCCGTCTTTGGTACGGGTGGTCTTGCCGCTGTCAAGGTCGTTTCTGCTCCACCCGTACCCCTTAGTTGCGATTATGGACGAGTAGTCCGTTCCGTTGATAATAAGGACTTCCATGTTATCCCTCCTTAGTACAGCAGCACGGGCTTACCCGCCGCGCGTGTCATGTTGTTGATGTTCTTCACGGTGCTGCGTGCAATCTCCTTGCCGTCAAGCTGCACCACGACCGTGGTTGCGCCGCCGCCCGATTCTGCCATTGCCTGCTTGAATGCATCAACCATCGTTGCAAGCGGCGTTTCGATGTTCGTTCCGCTCTTCTGGTCTCCCAGTACGGCAAGAAATTCCTTGTTGGGTGGAATGACTGCGCCGCGTGCCAATGCAGGAGCGGAGATACGGCTAATCGATGGAGCGCGAGAAGGGCTGCCAAAGCCCCCGCTTCGGGTTCCAAATCCTCCGCTGCGTCCAGAATTCGATCTTGCAATAGAGTTTTGCGCTTCAACAAATTTGTTTCCGAACCAGCTAACGGCATTAGCCACCCACGTTTTTACAGCCTCCCATGCGGATTTTAAGCCGGACAAAAGGCCGTCAATAATCCTTCGACCTAACGCTTTCCAGTAATCAGCAGTAAAAAACTTCGAAACGCTGGTATTCCACCACTGTTTAATGTTCTGCCACATTTCTTTAAGCTTGGTAAGAAGCGCACTCCAATCCAGATCAGATGCAGCGGCAATAGCCGCGCCGCCAGCAATCATCATCCCAATGCCAAGTGGAAGATTTGCGCCGGAGAAACACAGAACCGCACCGATAGCGATAAGCGAGACGCCAATCGAACCCATAAGAGATTTGATTGCAGCTTTTGTCTTTTCGGGGGCTGTGTTCCAGTTCATGGCGACCGACGCCGCAATAGATGCTGCACCCGCAATCATTAACCCAATACCGAGAGGTAAGTTTGCTCCCGAAAAGCAAAGCACTGCGCCGATGGCAAGCAAGGTCATTCCGAGCGCCATCATTAAGGCCGACAATGTATTTTTTGTTTTGTCGTTTACTGCATTCCAGTTCAAGGCGACTGCCGTTCCCAGCATAGCCGCTCCTGCCAGCATAAGCCCAATGCCGAGGGGGATGTTTGCGCCAGATAAACACAAAATTGCACCAATGGCGAGGGCAAAAAGGCCCAGCACCGAAAGCACATTTGTCAGTGCAGCTCTAAGACGGTCAGACATTGCGTTCCAGTTTTCTTTAATAAGTGCAACAAGCCCAATCGCGCCCGCCGCCATAAGTGCGATGCCGAGGGGGATATTTGCGCCGGAAAAACACAGAATTGCGCCAAGAGCTAAAAGCGCGCCGCTAAGGTATGCCGTAAGCTCGTCGATCTTTGCTTTGTACTCGTCGGTCGTAAACTGTTCAAACACGGGAGAAAGCCGATCTGCAAGCGCAGACGCAGCGCCGCCTCCACTGCTTGATGTGGAAATCGTGTTGATCTCGTCAAAACTAGCAAGATTCCCTTTTGCTTCTTTTGCCGCCGAACCGACGCTACCGATAGCATCTGCTTCTTTATAAAGTCCTTTTGCCGCCGCTTCTGATTTTTTTGCCGTTGTTCCAAAAAGCATCGATACAATGTTTACAATAACGCTGATAACCTTTGTAAGGATGTTCACAAGCGCTGTAAAGGAGGGAACAATTACACTTAATAGCGGTTGTGCCAAAGTGAGCAACGCGCCCTTTAAGCGTCCAATAGCTTCTGCGGCTTCGTCATTTATTTGGATGACTTTCCAGACATAATCACGCACAACAGATAATGCCCTTGTAATAAGAGTAAACACAAACGCCCTGAGAGCGAGCTTCTTTACTCGGTTAACGAAGCGGGACATGTATTCGTCGGCTTTTTTAGTCGCCTCACCCATCCCGAAAACACCGTTTTTTGTGCTGGAGATTTTTTCGGAAAGCTCCCCCACTTTTGTCTTCATCTTATCGAGATTTGCCGTATCGGACTGAATTGAAGCGTCCATCTTCTCAACTTTAGCTGTAACGGCGTCATACTCTTTTTGCAAAGATTTCACAGTGCTTTCCTGTGCCTTGATGGAATCCGCCGTAAAAAACTCTTTGCCGCTGTGCATTGAATCAAGCGTCGCTTTTGCCGCATCGAGATTTGCCGCGATTTCTGCCGACTGCTTTGCCAGCGGCATTTTGTCTTGCTGTTTCTGGTAAATTTTATCGTTAAGCGTGTCGATTTTTTTAACCAGTTTATTCAGTTCTTTTTGAGCGTCTTTGTCGTCCAGATCCACGCTGAAAACTACCGAACCGTCCGCTGCCATAAAATCACCACCTTGCTTTTAGTTTTTTGCTGTGATATGGTAAAAGAACCGTATTTAATGGGAGGGAAATAGAATGAAAGCATTGAAAAGAACCTTGTTATTCCTTGTTGTCTTCTTTGCATCGTTTCTTTTGATCCTAATTGTAGGAGTTGCTACAACGCCAGAAGGCCAAGAAACTATGCCGGTATGGGTTGGCGTTGCCCTTATAGCAATACCTATCCCATTAGGGATTCTGGCCGTTAATAAAGCCGTACCGCAGACTTATGACGAAAAGATTAAAATCCAAACAGTAAAGTGCAAGCTACAACTTGTCGGCGGGCTTGACCTTGCAGCGGGGTCTATTTGCTCCGCCGTGTGCTCCCCAGAATCTATTTCATTTTCAGCGAGCGGACAAACATTTACGCTTTCGCCAGAAAAACTAATCGATGTGTCTGTTATGACACCGCAGGAGATCCAGACACAATACGTTTCAAGCGTCGGCGGCGCAATCGCGGGCGGTATTTTACTCGGCCCAATCGGCGCGGCGCTTGGAGGGTCAGCGCAGAAGAAGAAAACAAAAATTGTCCGTCAGTACCTTATATTTGCATATCAGGCTGATCCAGAAGTTAAATACATTGTGTTTGACGTGACCTCTGCACCTCAGAACGGGAAGAAAATCAGCAAAATTTATGCGTACTTAAAGAAAAATGAAAACAAGCAAGTCTCGCTTTAATTTCAACCGGCTCATTCATGAGCCGGTTCTTTTTTACCCAACCATGCACTAAGCGTATCCGCTTCTTCTTTCGAGACCTTTTTCGGGATATCGACCACATCTTTATTGCGTCGGTAAAATTCTCGGTCTGACTTGTCTAAGGGTTTTCCTTTCGCCTTTAGTTCTCGAATGCGGATGACTTGCGCAAAGAAGCAATCGCCAATTTCCATATAAGCAGACAAGAAAGTAAACCAGTGCGTACCGCCAGTGTTGGTATCTGGATCGTATTCGCTTTCGCGAATCTCTTTCCCAAGCACTCGGTTGACAGGGGAAACGATAAACTGAAAATCTTTCGCCCAATCAATGATCTCCGGCTCTTTCTTTTTATCATCAGGGTATTGCCCACCGTTGATAAACCAAAACAGCTGTTTGATCGCTTCGTCGTAGTCGGGAATTGAATCAAAGTCAACAAAGAAGAGACGAAGGGCGGTATAAGCTCGTTCTTCGTCGCTGAGTTCTTCATCGTCCAGAACCTCGAATATCGTCAGTATCACTCGAAAGTCATACCGAACGGCAAAGCTCTGCCCGCTGATCTCTACGCTTTTAGGAAGTCCGTAACTCATACCGCCCTCCGATTAATGCTTCTGCACTTTGTCGATGTACTTTTTGATCCTCGGATTCGTGAATTTCTGTTCACGGGAGAACGTATTGTCGATTTCGTCCATTACAGCAAGCATGAAGTTACACCACACAGGGACACCCTCTGCCAGCGCATAAACGTTCATTCCGCCAAAAAGATCATCTGCAATATGCGTACCAAAAACCGAGTCGATGATCTCGCGCATTTCCTTGTCGCGCTCACGGGCAAATTCAAAGATGAGCTTTTTGTCTCCCATCTTTTCGATCTGCGTTTTGTACCCTTCCTGCTTTTTGTCGAGGTCTTCAAAGGCAAGGTAGAGCCTTTCGACAAAGTTGCTGTCGGTAGGGTTAAACGACACCTCGCACTTCCCATTTACGGCGTAAGTTACAAGGCCGTCGCCAAAATTAAGTTCCTGCATGATGTTCCTCCTTATTCGCCCTCGGTAAACGTGACCGTGCTGCCAGAAATAGCGGCAGTGCCGACCGTGCGCGTGCCGCCAAGCGTCACGTCGATAGGCATACCGATAAAGCCGCCGCCCTCGCCGCCGAGGGAAGAGGGTTTGACCATGCAGGACGAATAGCGTTCCGCAAATACTGCGGTCTTTGCCGTGCCTGCATAAGCGTGGACAATCAGCACGTCCTGATTCGCCAGCGCCGCCGAGTTCTGCTCCTTGACCGCGAGATTCCACACCTTGACGATGGCAGGGTCGCCAGCATCGAGATTGGACGGGTCAAAGGTCTGCGTGATGATGGGTTTCTTCATGGTCGTGCGCGTCGTGCCAAGGATATCCTTCGAGGAATCCTCCTGCCAGTCATATTCCATGCTGGAATCCGTGACGCGCGTACCGAGGGGAGACCACGTGGGGGTTCCGGTTTCGCCCGTGTTGAGATACGCAATCAGAAGTTCGCGGTCTACGGTCTGCCCCGCCGTGGTGTTAAAGGTCATATCAGCCATTTTTAATCACCTCGTAGTTCATTTTCATAAGGATTTGGTGATCCTCGTCGCCATTCTCATAAACGGCAAAAAGAGAGGATCGCGTTGTAGGCTCAATGCGAATAACGCGGCGGCCGTCGCCAATGTCAGGCGGCGTTTCGCTTGCCGCCCAATCGCCCAAGGCGTTAAGCAACTCGTCAGCTTTGAGCCGTTTGTCGTTGCTATTTCCCGGCTTCATGCGGTAGATAACCTTAAATTGGTATTCCGCCTGATATCCTCCGAGGATGTATTTCTGTACGATGTACGCCGCCTGAATTGTAGACAGCGCCATCGCCGGAGTATCGGCGGGAAGAAATTCGAACCGAATCAAATCAACTGGCTTATCGGGGAATGTGTTTAACCACGCAAGCAGCTTGCGGGAAACCTGATCCTCTTCCGCTGCCGATACCGTCTTTTTAACCTGCTCCGTACTTCTTCACCGCCTTATCTGCTACGCGCACCCACTTATCAAGGTTTTGCGCCTTAGATGCTTCAAACCAATGCGATTGTGCTTGTGGATTGACATCCGTCCTGAACACCAAATTCCGATCTGTCGTTACCTTGTGCTCGCCTTTTCGCACCCAAGAGCTGCCGGTTTCAGGGTCTACCATCAGCTTACCGTTATAGAGGTATCGGGCATAAGGCCCAGGATATACAATGCTGTTTCCGATAACTCTCGTCCTGTTCATAAGCCCTGCGGCAGCCCCAGAGGACGGCACAAATGGACGCGTGTCTGTCTCCACCTGTACCGCAACTTCGTGTTCTGCCTTTGTACAAGCCCTTGCAGCGGCTTCTTTCACCGCATCCATGCCGGAAGTGTCAACGGTAAATTTCAGTACCATGTTATTTACCACCGCACTCAAAATGCTGCATATCCGGGCTTCCGTAGTCCATCATGTCAACTTTGGTGAGGTTGTAGCAGTCATCGTGGCTCAGAACGACAGTCATGTTGTCCGACACAAACTCGCCCTTTACAAAGCACGTCATGCCACCGTTACCCTTGTATGAGAGCGTCCATAGGTTAGACTTGTCCGCCGCTTTGAAAAACGATTGCGGGCCGATATAGGTTTTCGGCTTACCTGTTACCCCGTCCACCGCTTCCACGGCAAACGGGATATACAGATTCACAGCGTCCGCACTTTCAAGGCCGCTTTCGCGCACGTTCACGCCCTTCGACGCTTGCAGCATCACACCACGCAGGATTGTGGTATAAACTTTCTCGACCTCATCAAGCGTTGTCGGGTCGATCTCCTGCACGATGTTGTAAATCGTTACAGTATGGGGAGCGTACATCTGCAACCACCTCCGCGATACAGTAGCCCGGTATGGGCAAGGTATTCCATGCACGTTTCTGCAAGCAGTTTCTTCGCACCGTCCGTTGCGCTGAGCGCAGACAGGGCGGATTCCCCACCCGTTGCAAGTGTTCTGGAATAACTACCTACCGTTTCGCTTTTGACTTCCGCGTCATTTGCCGCGGCGTTGGCGAGGTTCTTCATAGCAAGCGCCTGCGCTGATTCAATGACTGCATATTTGTCAACGAGCGCGCAGCAGCACATCTTTACCGCGTCCAGATCAGCATGGTCTTGTGCTCTATTGCGCGTGTAATAGTCGAGGAAGGAGCTGGCGCGGACAACAAGACGCGGGAAGTCGTTTTCGCTCACAGCGCCCATGTAAGTGCCGGAGTAGTATTCAAAATCTGCGTAAGTCATCAGCGCCCTCCTTCCAAAACCGCGAGAATTTCAGCCTTTTTCATCGAACTGCTGACCCCTTCCACCTCGTTTTCATCGGCATACGCAAGCATTTCAGCTTTTGTCATGTCGGAGAAAGCCGGGGTGTCAGGGTCAGGCTCATTCAGCAGTTCAGTTAGCCCCCCATCGCCGGAGTGATAGAGCCGACCACCACGCCGTCGATACGCTCAGCGAAAAGAACCATGCCGTTGATAACGGTGTCAGATGCGGTCATGTTGGTGTAATCGGGCTCCTCATGGATACCGATATAGCCGGTGGCGTCGGTGGTGAAATCGAACACCTCGCCAAGATCAGCGCCGTTCACAGAAATGTAGTACAGGACAATATTGTCCTTGGCGGTGGCGTAAATCTTGCCCTTGGGAACGCTGGAATTGAGGATCACGGTGCCAAGGCCAAGGAAGTTCTCAACGTAAGTCATTCCGAACGCGGTCTGCAAGGTAATGTTTGCGCTTGCGAGGTAGTCAGCAACGTCCAGCGGGTTCAGGAAATACACCGCACCGATTTCGTCATCTTCAAACAGCACCTGCAGCTGTCCCCATGCCTGAGCCAAGGTCGCCTGGAAGGTCGTGCCGGACGCCGTGCCCGTGCCGGTTGCGAGGAAGTCGAAAAAGTCTTTACGAATACCCTTCTGGACGTCCTTGAGCATTTCGTCGGTGGTCATTTCTACCGCCTGATCGTAGCCACGATCGGTGATTGCTTCGGCAGAGGTGGCCTTGCGCCACTTCTTGAGCGTGATCTCCTTGTAGTTCACGGCTTCGGTCTTGTACTTGCTGAGGGGAATGGTCTCACCCTCAGCAACAGCGCCGCTCTCCAGCGTGCCAGTGGCCTTGTAGCTCTTGAGCACAGTACCCGCCTGCTTGGAAATCTTTCGGGTAACGCCCAGAGCCTCCATCAGCTTCTTGATGGAATAGCTGAACATTTCGGTAAATTCAATTTCGCGCACACGCGCGAGGTCAGCTTTCTTAATGAGTTTAGGATCAGCAGCCATTTTTATTCTTCCTTTCTAAACAAATCCATATTTGCGGCGATTGCAGCGCGCCGCTCCGCTCTGTCAGTGATTTGCATGATCTCGTCTTTTGTCATTGGCTTACCGTCGTTGTTGAGACGTGCACCCATGTCCACACGAACAGAAGGCTTGGAGACAAGTCCCTTGTACGTTCCTTCGATAAGTGCATCAAGGCTCTTTGTGTCCTTGATTTTCTCACCGTCCATCTCCAATGCGGTCATTTCCTCGCCGCAGCCGCGCATGGCAAGATCGAGATTTGCGCCTGTGATATTTTTGCTTTCAAAGTAAGCCCGAACAGCCTTTTCCTTTGCCGCCTTGCTTTCCTTTGCTGTAATGCCGGATTTATAAGCCTCGAAGTCCGAGTGTTCCTTTTCGTACTTCTCCTTATATCCGCCATCTCCCGCCGCATTGAGGTCGTCCAACTGCTTTTGAACGTCTGGCAGTTTCTCCGCATCAGCCTTGTACTTGCTGACATCAGCCTTCAAGCCGTCTACGGTATCGGTATGTGCTTCAATGATGGTGTCCACCTGTTCGTCGGTGAGTCCCATGCCTTTCAGTAATTTTCTGGTCAGTGCCATTTCTATCTTCCTTTCCTTTGTCCGCAGTTCGTCGCGGCGATAGATTGTATAAAAACCGCAGTGCTTCGCGGATTTTACCCGTAAATTATTTGTAGAAAACTTTTGTCCTTTCTGGTTGCTCCGGCAATCCTGCCGCCTTGCTGAACCTGCTATATTCTGCGTTCAGCCTCCGAAGCTTTATGTTCGCGGCGGTCGCGTCTTCGGAAAGCCCAGCTTCTTTGTATGCGTTTCTAAGCTTCTTCTGCGCGCGGATTTGTCGTTCTATTCGGCGTTGCATCTGCGTCGCTTCATAGGCTGTGTAAGTCTTTCCGTCAAACGTGCAGCCAAGACCATCGTCGAGATGCTTGAGCTGTTCGTCTGTGTAAGTCCGCTCCGAAACGCCAGGAAGAAACGGGTATTTGTGATGTCTACAGTTAGCTCCAGTCAGACCGTCAACATATCCGTAACCGGTCGTTTCCACAAGGTCATCGTAAAGCCCCAGCGGGTCAGGTTCGCCGCTTTCGCTCTGGTAATAGACTTTCCCTTGCCACTCCTTGTGGCTTGACCACGGCGAAGCACCAGGCTTGTCACGCGCCCCAGAGTGCGCAGACACTTCAAAGTATTTCGTATCAAGGTACTCTGCGCTTTGGTTCGTGTACTGGTCGCAAATCTGATTCACGCCGGTCATGACAGCTCTCCGAACAGCAACGTCGATGTTGTCAACGTGTCCGCTTTCGTAGTTCACGACTTTCAGTCCGCCTGCAAGCTGCTGTACCGCAGACTTAATCGCCTGATTGTAGCTTATAGCCCCGCTCTGAATCTGCATAACAGCAGAATCCAACGACCACTGATACGCACGCGCGGGCGGAAGCATCGTCCTGCCTTTGCCCACCAAAAATCCCATAGACCGCGTGATGTTGTGGAATTCGTCGAGCGTCTGCGCTCTGATTACCTCAATAACAGAAGCGTCAACCAGTGTCTCAGGTTGTGTAAGCCCCGCCATGTCGATAACATCGGTATAATACTTCTGGTTTCTGGCAATAACATCGTCGAAAAGCTCCTTGAGTTTCTTCTCGCTGATTCCAGAGGTCTTGCGGATTGCTTTTTCTATCTCCTTCGTATCGATACCATGCGAACGAAGCGCCCGGATTGCTTGAACAGTCACTTCGTTCAGCTGATCTTTCAGCGCAAGTCTACTGCATATCTCATCGAGGAGCGTATCTTCCAGTCCCCGGAATAGTTCGGCAAGCTCTTCGGGGATGGCGTCTAAAATCGCGGGAGTGAATGGGTAGCTCGCCATTACTCGACCTCATTTTGCTGTTCCGTTACCATGTCCTGCATCTTCGGCATCATTTCTCTTGCTTCCTCTTCGCTCGCCTTATATTTTCGCATGATGTATAGCTCCGGCTTAATAATGCCATCAGAAACGTCCAGGCGCATATCCTGATTGGTCGATGCAGTGTCCTCAATGATGCTGTCATCAAAGTCAATGGAGATTTCGACTTCCTCATCCAGCCCTGCGTCCATGTAACGATTTCCCATGCGGAGCAGAGTCCTGCAAAGCTCTGTGATTGCCTGTTCAAGCAAAATCTCATGCTTCTTGATCGTTCGGAACATAGTGCTGTTCTCGCTGATAACCTGCGTCGCTGTTGCAATACTCGTTTGGTTGAACTTGTAATGATTTTCACCGAAGCCGCACTTGCTGGACAGGATATTCAACATATCCTGCATACCGGTGTTGAACTCCTCGGTACGAAGCGTCATGTCAACAGACTGCAAGATGTTCCCGTTGTTCGCCCTGTCTTCCGGTAAAACGTAATACACAGTCTCACGTTTATCAAAGACCGGTCTGCCGTTCACGTCGCGCGTTGCTTCCGGCTGCACCACAATGCGCTTTTTGCCAAGCACGAACTCGTTTACATAGCTGTCATATACAATATCCACGCTCTTGAGCTGATCGATTGCATAGGCAAACACCGAAACGCCCATCGGGTTATTTTCATCGGAGTTCGCGATATTCAGCCTATCAATGACAAACTGAGGCTTGTCGCTCCCTGTGTGTACAACAGGCGGGATTGTTTCAAAGCCCTTTACACTGGTCAGCGGGACTTCTTCGGAATTATACAAATGGTTCTCGATGTCGTACTCGCCGCCGTTCAGCCTGTGAACTTGAATGTATGTGTACTCTGTATCGTCCACCTTTTTTGTAGAGGCGAACGCGCACTCCCTGATGATTCCATTGTCCCATGTCAGGGGATAAATGTTCGTCGCGCTGACATAGTTGATACGAATGCGCCCAGAATCAGCAATTTCGGAAGTGTCCGGATTGACGAACATTCCCTCAATGACCGGAACATACGCTATCGTCCCAAGTGCTGCCTTACGCTCCTGCGATTCGTTCGCCTTGACCTCCCAGTTGTTTTCCGAGAGAATCGTGTCCACGAACTCCTGTTCTTTCTTCCCCTCAATCGTGATGTTTACCCGCTCGTTCATCAGCAGGTTTGCCCAGTCCTCGCAAACCTTTTTCGCCATGCTTACGGAATATCTGTGGCATTCCAATTCTTCAATGCCATTCCATACCGTGTAACTGTGGAAGTCCTCGACATTCCCTTTGTACCAGTCTCCCCACACGCCGATCAGCTTGTAGAAATCAATGCCAACTGTATTATCGAAGCCCAGCTCCTTTAATGCTCTGCGTATGTTCACTCTTTCACCGTCCTATCATATGCCCGGCGCGTTCCAGGTCTTTGTAATAAGGCTCTATGCTGTACTCAAACGCATCTAGGCTGTCAATATCGGATGTCCCATCATCAAGGCGCTCGTCCTCGAACTTATCCGGGTCATAAATTGCTGATTGAAACGCATCGATCAGATGCGGGCAGTTTCGCGAAACCTTGAATCTCCCCTGCTTCATCAGCAGCACCACGAGCCTGATTCTATCTGTAATTTGTAGTTTCATTGCGTTCTTGACCTGCGTGCCTAGGTGCATCTTCTGCGCGGTATGATCTAACCCGCGAATCAGCACCGTTTCCGCGCTATCTGCTCGCGTCTGGCTATATCCATACTTTGTCGTAACCATCTGGACAAACGTAGCAAAGCGCCGGTTCAGAGCGTCAGGGTCAATCTCTTCGTTCTTGATGTATTCCTCTTCAAGCGCGACCACACGATAATCTTTTGTAATCCCGGTCGCCTGAAACTTTGTCGCGGATTTCGTGCCGCCGAAATCAACGCCGATGGAAATAACCGAGAACTTTGTATCGTTTTCTTCCGCCCATTTGATAGGATCATCAACCAGATACTTTTCTGTGTCGTTTGCAAAGTCCTTGTAAACAACTCCCTCCGCAGCTACCCAAAGGCCGCGCACATACCGGTCATAGAAAATGCCAGCATATATGTTTTTGTAGCGCGCAAGCGTCTTCTCACTCAAACTGGGGTTGTCAGCCATTTCGAAGTGAAGATATAGTGTGTTCCGTTCGCGGTGTCGCTTAATCCACTCCTGATAGAACCAGTGATGCGGGCTGCCGGGGTTACAAGAGAACCACAGTTTTGCACCGTCCACAGAACATCGTGCAAGCGACTGTTCCACGAACGAGCGCGGCATTAGCACCACCTCGTCCAGCAGCACACCCGCCAGCGTGCGGCCTTGAATCAGCGTATAGCTGGCCTCATCCTTTCCGCCGAACACCTCAAAGTAATTCGTCACGGCTCCGCGCCGCACTTCCATCACCTTGTCGCCGCGCCGCCATCGAATGATATAGCGCTCCTTCGCAAGGCTCATCGCCGTAAACGGCACGATGATGTTCTTGGTGCAGCTGTCCACCGTGCGGCCACACACACCAAATCGTTGACCGCTAAAATTCTCCATTGCCCATCGGACAAACGCCCACATCATGATGGAGGTCTTGCCGGAACGCACAGCACCGTCGCAGATCAGCGCGTCATACTTGGAATAGGGGAAAGCAAGGATTTTTGCTTGCTTTGGGCTAATCATCGCTCTCAAGCTCCTTTGCCATTTCCTTTAGGCTCTGACTGAGCGCGTCTTCCCTCACCGTGTCGGCAGGACTGCCGCCGATCATCGCCCACTTATCGATCAGCGTTCCCATCGCCGTTGTGATCTGGCTGAGATTTGCCGCCGCCAGCTTCTCCGGGTCGTTGAGCATTTCAAGCCCCTTGCCGATGAACGAACACACAAGGTCTTTGTGGTCGTTCATGTATTCCATCACATCGGCGGTGTTCTCTTCCTTTTTTTGCTCACACTTTTTCACAATGTCGGCATTCGCCCGCACAAGGTTCTTAACGGTCGTTGCAGACACGCCGTTGATTTTCGCTGTGGCGCAATAGTTGTTTGTCTGCACATAGTCCGCCAGTATTTTCTTTTTCTGCCGGTCTGTCAGACGCGCAGCCATGTCATCACCTCGTCGCTCTCGCGCGCAAAATGTCGTTCTCTCTCTGTTCTCTCTCTTCTCTTTTGGGGGATTATAGGGGGTAAGATAATACGGGGGATGCAAGGGGGAGAAGAAGAGAGGGGGAACAAGGGGGTTTTTCTTTTCTCTCTCTGAGCTATGCGATGTAAACATTTTGCTTGCAATTGCTTACATTTGCTTTGCTTCTGCTTGCATTCTTTGCGTTAATTGCTGTCGTGCTGCGGTCTAATTTCATCCGCCCGTCACAGTCTATTGCCGCTTTGATACGCCGATAAGCGTTGTCAAATTATTTTTGCTACCAGCCCCCGCCCCTTGGCCTTACATAGCAGACTTTACCCGCCCCGAAGGGCTACAACGCCGCCCACATTGGGCGTTATTCTTTCCATTGGTCGCCTTTCCCGCTTAGATTGTCGCACGCTACCGGCAACTACGCTCCGAAAAGTCGTAGCCCCTATTCCGTCAGGTCAAACCGGTCTTGACGCATCAAGACAAGCGCAGTTTTCAGCGAGCATTGTCATTCCCGTGTGAGCCATGACGACAACGGTCTCACATTGTCCGGGCGCTACCCGGCCTCTGGTGCAGACGGCTGGAATCTAACCAACACCCCGTGCTCCCTAAATCGGCACGCGCTCTGCTTGAGCTACCTCTGCATGTTGCGGGGGGCGGTGTGAAAAGATGAAAAGCACCGCGCCCCGCTATGGCGCAGGAGGTAAACGCCATAAATGAGAGAACCGCAAAGGCTTTTACACCTCTGCGGCTTAATTCTCTCATAATTGCAATGTCCCGACTCACTTATAAGTGAGTTTTGCAAAATATTTTTATAAACTTTTTGGGTAGTCCGACCGCCCGAGCAGATAATCAATCGACACGCCAAAATAGTCAGCAATGCTTATCAGCGCATCCATTGATGGTTTCTGCGTCCCCATCTCATAGCGCTTGATAGTGTTTCGATTCAGGCCGCACAGCTCGGATAGCACGCAGCGCTTTAATTGCTGGCGCTCGCGCAATCTCCGCAGCCGATCAGGAAACGTGCTCATTCCCCTCACCACCGAGCTTTCTCTTGACCCACGCCCACAGGTTGCGCCACGGGTGGGATTCTGCGTAATTGGCGCGCTGCTCGGCGTTGTAGTGCCTGTTACGCATTACATTAAGGGCCGCTTGCTTAAAAGCGCACTCGTCATTCGCCCTCCCAAGCGCAGTCTCAGTTTCAGCGAGTTTATTTCGCAGCACATCCGCGTCCGCTTTCAAATTCGCGGTCTCATTTGCCTTGTTGATGGCCTCGCCGTTCATTTTGTCAAACTGCTCGGTCAGGGCGACGTTCTTTCGCTGCATCGCCGCCTTTAGGTTCGCATATTCGGCAATCAGATCATTCTTCTCGTCGATACAGTTTTTCAGCTTGACGATCTCCGCTTCCAGCGCCGCAGTCTTCTCCTGCGCGTCCTCCACCATCTTCGCCATCTGGTCTTTGGTGTACTTCTTGATGTTGATGCTCATTTGGCCACCGCTTCCCCGACGATCATCCAGTCATCAGCCAGCATGTCGGCTTGCGAGGCCAGCCATCCGAGCTGTACGCCGGACGTGCCTACAAAGGCAAGCGCTTTGTTTCCGATGGCCTCGTGCTTGGCGTTAATTACCTCGTGCGCAGCGTTCTCGTAGCTGATACGCTCCGCAATCTCGACGTACTGGTTCTTACCGTTCCAACCGCGGCGTGCGATCTTCATGCCTTTCTTCGCTGCCTCGATAGCAAGTCCAAAGCTCAGCCCGTCAGTCGGTCGATACGCCTCTTCAAAAACCTGCTTCGGGCTGAAAGATTCGTATCCGTCAGAGTAGCGGACTTTGTAGCCGTCTTCCTCGCGCTCCATACTTCTCGGGATGGGCTGGGTCTTCTCGTAAACTTTTCCTCCCTTGCGGATAGCCGGTGCTGCCTCGATAAGTTTCGTTCCGATGTACTTTTTCATAGCAAAATTCCTTTCTTTTTTCGCCCGCAGGCGTTATTTCATTCGTAGCTGTTCTTCCCGTCCCCGGTCGCTCACGATGCTCACGACCTTCACGTCGCCGTAGCGCTCAATGTCCATGGCGATGCGCTCCTTGATGCCCTGTGCATCAGCGGCGGGGACGTTGGCTTTAATCGTGATCGTCAGCATGGAATGCCTCCCTCTCAATCTCAAGCGAACGTTCGCGCAAGTCCCCAAATCCATACTCGTCTTGCCAGCCTAATTCAGAAGACGCTTTCTGACAGCTCTCGCACAGATAGCACGTCCACGGCGCCCCATCGAAAACGCAACTGCGCTCCATCATGGCCCCTTGCTCGAATTTTCTCCCGCAGCCGAAGCACACATGAGCCGCCCGCGTTTTAACAACTTTTCGCCCAACAACGTCCATGTGTTACCCCTCCTTC
>QRFC01001476.1_pt1 | contig 19370 bp, 35 predicted proteins | sample 1861061 | NCBI WGS metagenome assembly QRFC01 (sample SAMN09711282, study PRJNA482702) | Human gut metagenome, whole genome shotgun sequencing project.
TCTTATTATTTTTTCTTCCTTTTGTTCTCTTGTTGGTGGCTCAACCTTTGAATTTATATCTGGAAAATATGTAACTATTGTATCTTTACAGTTAGGATGAAATAATCGTTCCTTAACTGCCTTGCTTAATAATGAATAACCTGTAGAATTGCTTTCTTCAGTAGTACCACTAGACCACACATCATCAATAAATACTTTTCCCTGAAATTTTATACAATACGGACAGCCTCCTCCTCGATTTGGAACTAATACAGTATGAACTCCCCAAGCATCTCTTTTTTCTCCCTCGCCTTGCATGTGTGCTCTTGAATTTGCAGTTCTTATTGCCATTTCAACATAAGATTTTATATTTACTCTAGCACCATTTGCATATTCAATATTATTTATTCCACTTTGCAAGAAATCATGTGTTGCCATATCTATTGCTTGTTGTGGTGTTCCGCTTCCAGTATTAGCATAAACTTGAGCATCAAATATTATACTTCTATATTTATCACTAGCATATCTCAATATTGATGTTTCAGCTTTTTTTAGATTATTCAATGTTTCATCTATAAGAGCATTTAATTTCTTCTCATCAACTTTAAAAAATGTTGACTCTGAATGATTTACAATATCATAAATTCTACCTATTTGTTTTTTCTTAATTCTCGAATTTTTACTCTTTTTATAAATGTGCCATAATTTATTTATCTTTTTATCATTAGACTTAAATTCGCCATTCTCAATAGCCTCTAATATCAATTTTTCTTGCTCCAGTTTTCCATCATCTCGGCTTTTTCTTAATAGGTCATTTATATCTGAATTGATATTGAAAAAGGTTTTATTTAACCTCTTTCTATTCCTTTTTTTATATATTTCTAATGATTTTAATTGTTCTGCTTGCCAAGCACTCCAATTCATTCCCTCTTTTGCCTCTTCTCGAAGATGTCTGCCTAGATTACTTGACATTGATTTTATCAAGGTTTCTTCAATTCTCTGAAATGCTTGTGAAATATCGTACTCATTATTCATTTATTCCTTTCTCCTGTTTGTCTATTTCTTTATTTTCAGCATCTTCATTATTAGAATAATTTGGAGTATCTTCAATGTCTATTTCATTTATATCTAATTCTCCATTTAATGCTGGGACATTTTCTTCGACAATGCCTTGCTCGGCTTTTAATCTTTGAACTTCTTGTTGCTTCCACTCTTCTGTTTTAGAGTCTCCATATAATTCATCAACACTAGCTTCAATTGACATTACTCCTCCAGTTTTCCCTTTACTTACTGTCTCAATTTGAGCTTCAAATGATGGATTAGCATATTCTCCAAATTTTGTTGAAATATCTTTATCCTCTGGAAGTGTGCTTTCATTGTTCATTTGAGCTTTTGATTTTAATACTGTATTTATTACTGATGGAATAAATTCTGATAAAGTTTCAATTATAATTCCACGAGTATAAAGAGTCGTTTTTTCTTTTTCCCTTTGTGCTTCAGCATTATCTAATTTCTTATTGTCAATTCCAAGTGTTGATGGGCTTATAATACCTTGCAAGCATAAATCTAAAAATGTTATGTAAGATTGTAAGTATTGGTCAGTTGGTATTTCTGGTTGTTCAACATCAATCTTATTTTGAGTATTTTCATTCATGCTTGTTTGAGTTTTTATAAATTTATTATCAAATGGATTTGGCATTAAAACTTCTCCAGTTTCAGCATCTTTTGGTAGTAAATCTTCTGGAATATATTTAACTGCCCTACCATTTCTAACTGCCTCTAGCCATTGTGAAGTAATTTCATCTATACTATCAAAAGAGTCATATTTTCCATCAAAAATTGATTCTCCTCTTCCAGCAAATTTTGAGCTTTCATTAAACATTATTGGAACAGCCCATATTGTTTCTTTATCAAATTCAATATCTTTAAGGTCCTTTAATTCTTCAACTGTATTTAGCTTAACTTCTTTGTCATTGTCATATAACTTATATGTTATATATCCATATCCATAATCTTCTTCCAACAAATATACTTTATTATTTTGCTCATGGTATGATTTGAATATAATATCTGTTAGTCTGCCTCTTTTATATTTAAAATCAACTTTTGAACCATCAACCCATTCTAAAATTGCAATATTAGAAATACTAGGGTCATAATTTATCTTTATTGCTCCATCTCCAAAAACAAGAGTATCAATAACTATCTTTTTTAACATTTTAGTGTCAAACTTGTTTTCTCTTTTTACTTCTTCCCAATAATCATCTGAGGCATCATCTCCAGAATAATCTGTTACAACTGTGTTAACCAAAGTTTTAATTATTAGTTTTGGAAGTCCAGTATGAGATTTTTTTATTCTTATATCTGCAGTTTGAGCAGCACCCCAAAATGTATCTGCTGCATAAGGTAATTGACCATAAAATTCAGATAATTCATGACTATCTCCTCTGTACCATATTTGATTTCTAATACAATTTGCTTGATGATCCATATCCTCATTAATTACAAATGCTTGACCTTGTGCTGGTCTAATATTTAACCATGATTTAACCATTTCTCTCAACTTATCTCCTAACCACATTATTTATTTTCTCCTATTCCGATTATTTTTACATAAGGTATAAATGAATATTGAACAGAGTTTACCATGTGGTCGTTGCCATCTTCTGGAACACTGTCCTTATCTTCTAACCATGAATAAACTTCTAATTCGTTTATATAATTTATACATGTATCGACAACATAGAAATTTCCTGTTGCAAACCAACCTAATTGGGTATTTATTCTATCTATTATCTGCATTTTTGCTTTCCATGCACTATTAAATACATAAATACTTCCAAACTGCCTTTTATATTTTTCAAATTCTTTAATTGTTGCTTGGTCTGCATTATCTATGAATACATCTTTTGCAAATCCCCACTCTTTACGATTTCTTTCTAGGAAATCAATAAAGTTTCTAACTGTATCACTTGGTGCTAATGGTGTTTGCAATTCAGCATTGTTATAGACTTTTTCATCTAATAGAATAAACTTTCCTTTATTGGTTATGCCTGCAAATGACATTGCTATTGTGTCTGGGCTCAAACTTGAATATGCTGTATCTAATCCAGCAGTAAATTTTATAAAATATTCTGACTCATCTGTTTTTACCCTCATTTTAGGTAACAATTGAATTGTTTCCTCTTTTTCATTAGTTCGTATGAATTGTTTTGCCTTTTCTTTTGTTATACAATGTTTTGTTCTATCAAAATTAACAAAAACAAGACCTGTGGTCTTGCCTCGTAATCCTAATATTTTATTTTTATATAGTTTAGTTCCTACTGGAACTGACTCTATAATCTTTTTTAATTTTTCCTCTGATAGACTGGCATTATCTTTAAATGTAAAATACCACCATGTCCAATCTTCTTTATGAGGTTGATTTAATAAATCTAGCAATTGCTTTGGTGCACTATCTTTGTATTTTTCAATAGGTCTACTTTTATTTACATATTGAGAAAAACATTCTTTGTTTGGATCATCTGGATTTAATGTGCATAATCTGTAATCCGCTCTCATGAATGCCTCACGAACGAAATCCATATCAGCAATATTAAACTCATCTATGAATAATCCAAAATATTGACCTCCTAGAGCTTTTTTCCATCTTTTCTTGTTATCATAACCTAAAACATATATTATCTTTACTCCATTAGGTGTATGAAATAATATATGTGGAAGTCTTATTTTACCTTTTCCAGTAGGATTATATTCTATTTTGCCACCATCTTCATAATCTCCAAAAACATCAATTAGTCCATGGTCTGCATTTATTATGTTCTTTTCAATAGTTCCTAAATCTAACCCAGAAATAATGCTTGGTTTTGTTCCCTTGTAATTAGATATTCTAAACATAAATTTAGGAACTGCCACAGTTGTTTTACCAGCTGATGTAGTTCCTTCCAAAAACTCTGCACTTGCAACATATCTTAAAAAGTCTAAATATTTCTGTGACAGTGGAAATGGTTTATTCTGTGTTTGTGTCATCATTACCACCCCACAATTGTCTATTTATACTTTCTAGAATATCTGTAGATTTATTATTATCACTATTTATATTGATATTTATGTTATTTTCATTGTTGCTTTCTTTATTTCCTTGTCTTATTTTGAATTTTAAGTCAATTGCCTTTCTTCTTTCATTTTGTACCATTATAAGAGATTTATTGAATTTATCTATCAATTCATCTGTTCTTTTTGCCTCTGTTGAAACCTGTGTTCCATATTTATTCATTGATACAATTGTTAAATCCTTTTGTTTTTCTTTTAGCTCGTTTATTTTCTTTAAATATCTATATTCAAGCATATCACATGTATCTATTTCATGTTGAATTTGCTCTAACTCTGTTGGAACATTATCTGCATTTAAAATTGACTGTTCATCTTCTGAAAATAAATTTCTAAATTTTGAATAATATCCCGTTACTACTGCATTTTGATTGTTTTCAGGTGGATGAGCATTTTTATTGCCTTTATTTCCTTTGACTCCTCGACCACCTTTGTTTCCTTTTGTTCCACCTCTTCTTTTTCTGTGCCAATCTTGAGTCTTTATAATAGAATTTAATTTTTTCAAAGTAATATGGTGTTTCTTGGCAATATCTTTTAATGGAACATTATTATCATATTTTTCTTTAATCGCTTTAATATCCACATTACCTTATCATCCTTTCTATCAAGATTTACCAAATATTGTATCGTAGAGTTCTTTATTGTCTATATATTCAGCTTTCATTCCATCCTCGAATGTCTGTCCTTTATATTTTAACTTTCCTAGTGTTGTTTGTTTCATTCTACCTAAAATATTTGCACTTTCTTTTTCTTTCATAGAAGCGGTTACTTCAGTTTCTTTATTATTTATCAAATGACATATATTATATGAATTACCTTTAAATCCCTCTAAATTTTCTATTCCACAACAACACATTGCATCCCCTAGAGTTCTTAATCTATTTTCTCCACAATAAAACTTTAATCCATATTTGTGTGCCTCTTCTTTTAACTGAATAAAATCTTTTTGTAATACTTCTTTTGGATATACAAAATCGCCTCCAACTTTTATCAATTTGCCTCTTTTTTTAGCAAACTTCATTCCCTCGACAACAACTCCATAAACTCCCGCTTCTGATAATCTTTTCATGTTGTCTTTAACATCTTTAAAAACTTGTGTCATATAAGGTTGTATTCTGACAATTACTCTTTTTACTTTCTTTGATAATATTTTACACATTTCAAGTCTTTTTTCGTAACTAGGAGCTCCTAATTCTAATTTATCATATTGAGAACATATCATGCTTATTTGTACCACACAATTGCATTTACTTAATAAATCTAAATATTCTTTTTCCACAATTAGTTTTCCCTTTGTGGAAACAATAAAAGGATATTGAGTTTTAGCCAATACTTTTAAGCATTCATAAGATAATCTATATCTTTTTTCTGCTGGTTGAAATGGATCACTCATTCCTCCCCAATGAATAGGAATATTCCAATCGCACCAACTTAAATCATTACCCCTATGTCCATTTATAAAGTTTTCTAATGCTTTTGCAGTTTCTCCTTTGTCTATGTCAGAAATATCTTTTTTTCTCTGAACAAAACAATATTTACAAGCATGTGAACAACCTTTATAGGTATCAAACCTTATAGGTACATCACATAAAACAACTTGACTTCCACAACTTGGCATATTAGTCCACCTCCTTAATGACTTCAGCAGTCATCAATTCGATTAACTTATCTTTTCCAAATAATTTAACATAAGCTAAAAACTTCTCTTCATATACCTTATCAATAGTAAATGTCATTGAAAACTTATTTAATGGATTTGTTCCAATATCTGAAAAATCTTCATTAACTAAATCCTCAATAAAATCTGTTTTTAGATTTTCAATTTCCTCATCAGAAAAACCAGTTATGTATTTTTCCTCTTCATCAAAGTCAATGTTCGTAAAAATGTCTTTTAATTTTTCATTGTCCCAGTAACCTGTATTTTTATTTAGAGATAAATTCAGTTCTATTTCATCAACTTCATCTAAATCCACTAAAATACATGGTGTTTCCTTATAGCCTAATTCTTTTAAAATGTTATATCTTTGGTGTCCACCAACTATTGTATATAATCCATTTCTTTTATTAACTACTAATGGAGCTACCATTCCAAATTTTGTGATGCTTGCCTTTATTCTTTTGTAAACATCATCTTCTGGTTGTAGTTCTACCCTTGGATTGTATTTAGCTGGTTGTAATTTTGCTAATTCCATAGTTCTAATTTCTGCATTTTCAATTTTCATAATATACCTCTTTTCTAAAACACAATTGAAAATATATTATAAAAAATTAGAGGCACTCCACTATTTCTAGTGGAATTACCTCTACTACATAACTATGATAATACTATAATAACACATTTTTATTTGCTCTTTCTTGCTTTTTTTTGCTCACTTTTATTTTTGTCTAATTTATCGAACTCATCTAGAGCCTCTCCGTTGAGATGACAAGTTTTATAATAACTATAATGAACTGCTACTGCAACCTCTTCTAGCGATTTTCCATTTATATACTTCTCTTGTAAAATAGTTGCATAGAGTGGTTTTAATTGATTAAGTTGTTCATAAATTTCATTAGTATATTCTTTAAATTGTTGCAGCTCTTTCTCCAGTATTTCATTTTTTTCATCTAAATACTTCTCAATCTCATAGCTTGTCTTATTTTTTGCATGAGGCATCCCATCTAATTTTTGAGTTATATTCATTATTCTAGTTTCTTCTTCTTGAAGAAACTCCAATTTTGATTTTATATATTTTTTTCTATTCCTAAAATCTTTTAAATCTTTTCTAGTCATAGTACCACTCCTAATCTTCTTTTGTAAATTAGGTGTCGTTAGATTCTTTAATTTTTATAATTCTTTTATAAATTTATTATATCTTACTGCAATTTCATGTTCTATTTTGCAACCTCTAGCATTTTCCCAGCCTTTCATAAATATAACTGCATCAACTTTGCTCATTGCATCAATAGATTTTGCTAGATAAAATAGTGCTGCATCTCCCTCTGGAGTTTCTTCAGCAAATATAGTATTAACAACTTCATATCCTTTATCTTCTAGACTCTTAACTAAATCTGCTCTTTCCTCTTCTATTTGTTCTTGTGTTTTGCCATTCATTGGCTGACTTATCATAACTTTCATATTTTTATCTATCCTTTCTTTGTATAAAGTTTTAATTCTTACTAATTCATCATATTTATCCTGGTCAACTGTCACTGTAGGTGTACAAAATACTCTATCTAATGCCATCTTCTATTCCTCCTCAATTAATTCTATATCTTTTATTAGTTTTGTTCCAAAATCTTTGTAATTTTCATATCCACCTTTGTGTCCTGATATTATCCATAATTCTTTATACATATTTTCTTTTAATTTATTTACGAGCTCTTTGTCTGTTATGTAACAATAAAATGTATCTTTCTCTATATTGTAATTTGTAATCATACCACTTTGTGTTGGTGTATTTGTTAAATATTCTACTTCTATTTTATAATATGTTTTTAATAAATCTTGCTCTTGTGTTACTGCTGTTATTCTAGCCTTATCTCTATCATTACTTTCAGCATAATTTATATAACCATGAAAATTTCCTATTGCTATCGGAACTACGAATAATGCTAATAATAGCACTACTGCAATTCCTCCAAATAAAAATTCATGGTCATAACTTTCATCTACTAGATAAAAGAATAAAATCATCAATCCAAATAATATAATTTCTAAAAAAATTGTTAATAAAATCATTTAATTTTCCTCCCTTGTTATTCCTTTTATAGCCCAAAATTGAGCTTCTTCTAATTTTGTAATTGCCAATGATGTTTCTCTACTTTGTTTGCAGTTTGTTTCTATAAAATCGTACACATCAGAAAACATATTTCTAATATCATCAATTCTATTTTTCTGTTCATCAGTTACATCTGTGTATTTTGCTCTATTATTCATTATCTTTTTCCCTCCTTTCCCTTTTGATTTTTCTGGAATTGCTCCCAAATTTTATTGAATTGTGCTTTATTGTGTGCTTTTTTATGTTGTTTCATCAATTGTTGTCTTTGTATTTTTCTTTCTAAACTTCCCATAACTATTTTCCTTTCTTATCATCAATTTTTGTTATTGTTCTATGAGCTTTTACAAATTTTTCACAATAGGTTATATGCTCACTTGCTAATTTGCAATTAAGAAAATAACCACAATCTAAACATACATTTCTAGCCATAATAAAATCCTTTCTATCACTTTATTTTTAATTCTTCTCGAAATCTCATTTTTAAAATTTCGTACTTCGTTTTGTCTAATACATCTAATCCTTTTTGATTAATTTCATCTGTAGCAAGGTCAAAACCAGTTGCCCAAGTTTTAACATCATAAGTATCATAATCTGTTTCAATTGCTAATTTTGTTGCCTCTTCTTCAGATAAAATTCCTTTCTTAATATTGATTAAATACTCTTTGTTATCTGGAATTAAACATTCTTTATATGGCTTTTTTAATACTGCATATTTCTTTATAAAATCGTTCATTCTTAAAATATGGTGTAATTGTTTTGGATCATATCCATATTTGTTAATTTTATCTACTATTGCAGGATATGGATGTTTCAATGCTTTTAATTTTTCTTTGCTCATTCCAGCCATACATCTAATTGCTTGATTTTTATTTATGTGTGCTATTTCTTCAGCATTGTCGAATAATGGTTGTACTATATCTTTATATTTTTCATTGACTATCTTAAATTCTGTAAATAGTGTTTCTATAAAATTTACATTTTGCTTTTTGTATGTTTCAAACATTACTCTTATGTCTTTTACATCAATATGCTCATTGTTTTCTAAAACTAAAGTTTCACTATATAATTTTCTTCCATATACAAAGTCTTCAAATGATGGTAATATTACGGCTTTTGTATCAACATCTGACATATAATCTTCATCATATACATCTAATCCATAATTTTGTGAACCTTGTAATGCCAAAAATACTATTTCAAATCCTTTTTCTTTCAAATAATTGTAATGTTCTTGTACTCTTTTCATTATCTTTTCTTCTCTATTCATGACTCCTCCTTACTTTGCTTGTATATCAGCATCATATAATAAATTAAGTTTTTTCCATGTTTCTTCTCCAAGTAAATTCTTGTATTTTAATATGGTTTTTTCTGATAATTCTCTATGTAATAACATGTGCCATTGAATTAAATTAGCAATTTCTAATTGTCTTCTCTCATCTGTTTTGTCTGTATAAAATAAGGACATATATGCACTAACTTTTTCATGATTATAATAATGTGCTATTTCAGTTGTTTCTCCTTTGGTATTAACAAATGTTTTTGTTTCTGCTTTTCCTATATCATGCAACAATCCTACTTTAAACATGTCATAATCTTTCAATAATAATGCAGCTTTCTTACAATGCTTACCAATTGTCAATGTATGGTGTGGATTATCTTGTGGAATTTTATCTAATTTTTTGAATAAGTCGTATGTCCAATAATTTTTCTCAGTATTAAAATATAATCTTATTTCATCAAAACCCTCGTAATATTGAGGTATGTAAAAATTGTAATACATCCTTTTGATTACATCTTCAGGGACTTTTCTTTCTCTTTTATTATTTCTTTCTATGCATTCCTCATAAGGTGTTGCAATTAGAAAAGCAATTTTTTCTACATTCTTTATTTTTTGTAAAAAAGCCATTCTTCTTTTATAATTTATATTTGTGGCATCATATATTACATTTCTTTCTTTTAGACCATTTATAATTCTATTTTCTACTTCTTTGAATACTTGTTCATTTTTTGTTTGGTCATTTACATCTCCCAACAATTCTTTTCTTATTTCATCGGAAGATACAATCAAAGCATCTTCCACTTCAGCCAATCTTTTTCCACATGTTGTCTTACCAGAGGCTGGTAACCCTACTAACATAAATAATTTATTCATCAATTAAACAACTCCCTTTTTGTTTCTTTTACCTTTTGTATAGTTAGTGCATTTAATGTTTTGAAATTTATTTTTGGATTTTTAAATTCTTTTATAAAATTCCATGTTTCTTCTTTTATTAGCTCTGAAAATACTCTGCCTAGTAACATTGGAATATATTGACTTCTCCAACCCTCTTTTTCATTTACTATTTTGGCATATTCTTTCTCAATAAATGCTTCTGTACAATATTTATTTATTATTTTTTCCTCAATTATTTGTTGTTGAGTAACAACATCTGCTCCCATTGCCTTTGCATGTACTTCTTTAAATTCATTGCTTACAATCTTTGCCCATGTTTGTCTACCATATTTATTATAAAAATCATAGTTTTTTATAACTATTCCTTCTCCATTTCCTTTTCCATCTTCAACCAAAAACTGTCCTGTTTTTTCTAAACATCTTATCAAAGACTCCTCTGTCGGATTTTTTAATATAGCTAATGGTGGGATATAATCCAATTCAAACTCTTCTAATAAAGGTTGATAAATCTCATAAGGTATATATTCTTCAGTATCATCTTCCTTATGAAGTGCTACATCAAAAATATAAAATCTCCTCCATGCATCTTTTCTATATGTCTTTATCGAATGTGGCACTAGCCATTCTCCGTATAATCTATGGTTCGGATGTTTTTCTAGATATTTTTTTATCCTTTCATTTTGTAACACATATTGATAAAAATTTGCATTATCATTTTCTAAAGTAAGAACTCTGTTTCTACTTCCAGCTTTTATATTTCCATCTGCATCTAAATATACTTGACCGTTTGTGCCATCTATTTTATAAAATATAAAACATCTTCCAAATTCTATATTCTCTACTTCATCAGTTCCAAATCTTTCTATATGTTGATATTTGTTAAATTCCATTTTATTTTCCCCTTTCTTTTTGAACTTGATAACAAGCATGTCTTACTTCTTCATATATTTCTTTGGTTGTCCATTTCTTGCCACCAGTTCTCATTTCTTTTGGTAGTAATTCTTCATATCCACCATAATCCATATAATGTGCATAATCCCAGCCAATAAATTTACCATCTATCTTTTCATTATCATTAATCCATAAATGGTCTTCTGAATATGTAATTCCACCATGCACATCTATTTCGTTTTCATCTATATTTGAATTGTTAGGCAGTTTTATATATGCAGTTGGATGTGTTCCTAAATTCAAAATATAGTATAGTAATCCGAAACAATATCCAGTTGCCAAGATCTCTATTTTTCTTTCTTTGCTATATTTCATTTCTTTCATTTCTCATCACTCTCCCTAGCCACTTGTAAAATACACATAACTGCAATTCCAATATAACAACCTAATATAAAACCAATTAAAAATTTAATCATTTTCCCCTCCTTTTTTTATTAGTGCGTGTTCATAATCTCTACTAAACATTGACTTATTATTGCAAGCCCATTTATATCCTTTAGGCTCTGTATTGGTATTTTCTATATATCTCCATCCATCAGGCAATTTATTTAAAATCCCAATTCCTTTTTCTTTAAAATACTCTAAATAAGCTTTCATTCTTTTATCTCCTCAATCATTACTACTGTACTTGGTGCTTGCGAATAATATTTCTCAACTTCCAACTTCACAACTTGCTTATCATCTAAATATGCAATTTTATTCAATGAATCCAATATACTTTTCGCAATGTTATCTGTGTCTGGTTTTACTGTTGGAAATATTTCATTATTTAACATTTGTTGCTGCTTTTTCTTACTGGTGCTTTTTGGTATGTCATAATAAGCAATTATTTTTACTTTTAATGGTTTTTCTAATGGTCTTTGCCCTTTGTATTTCTCTAAATAGCAAGTTTTAACCCAATTTTCATAAGCAACTGTTTCTTTTGGTGTATATGCAAATTTCCCATTAAATCTAGGTCTTTGTTTCGCTTGTACCTTACCTTGTATAATAAAATTAATTTTCATAATTTATCATTTCTCCTTTTTTCTTATCTGTCAGTTTTGTTTTAAAAATTTATACTAACGTGGTCATTTTTTTGTACCAAATTTGATAAAATTTTAAGCAGATTTTGATTTTTAATAGTTTAGTAATAAAATTACACTTATAAAAAATAAATCGCCTTAAAATTGATTTTGAAGTGTCATATTTTTAATTGTTTATAATCTGTTACCATGTTGCTGACATCGGGAAGATGTTTTTTCCTCCCAATATCAGCATATTTGCAGTAATTAACACCAGTAAAATTATAATCTTCTAACTTTTGACAACCTAAACACCATTGATTTTGAATTGCCTTTTCACATACTCCAGTTAACTTTGGATATTTTCTATTATTAACCATTCTTTTTCTCCAGCTCATTTCTAAAACATACAATAAAGTAATTCATAAAATCTTCTAATTTTTCCTCTTCATCAATTGCAATCGGACAATACTTTTTAGCTGCTAAAAATATTCTAGTAAATAATTTTTCTTTTAAATCTGTTAAATATATTTTGTAGGGACTTAAATATATTTGAGCAATAGCATAATATTTTAGTTGTAAATCGAATTTCATTTGCTCTGGTAAAGATTTATCATTTTCAATATATAATTCTAATTTCTTTAATGTTGTTTCTATGGAGGTTCTATCTGTTTCATTAAGCCCCTCAAAATTCTTATTCTTTTTATTTATAAATAAATATAAAGAATTTAATTTTATTTTATTTAATCTATTATTTTTATTATCCTTATTATTATTATTATCTTTATTATATTGTGGTCGGTTGTTGGTCGTTTGATGGTCATTTGATGGTCGGTTGTTGGTCGTTTTTTCTCTGCTGGATTGATAAAACCCATAATTTACAATAGTTACAAGAGTATATCTGTTGGTCGTTTTAACCACTATTTCTCCGAGTTTTTTGTAATTTTTCTAATGCTGTTCTCACTTGTCTAATAGATAAGCCAGTTTCTGTTGCTAAAGTCTCTCTTGAAGTTATTTTTTGTCCTGGAAGAATTTCTATACCATGCCATTTAGCTGGAGTCCAATTAACTGTTAATAATAAATGAGTAAAGACTCTAAACACATTAATATCATCATACCATTCCCAGTCGAGAATTTTTCTATGTAAATTGATAAACCCCTCTGTGTACATAACATTCTTCCTTTCGTACTAATTTTTTTATTTTTGTAAAAATGGGTCCTCATATTCTTCTTCAAAGATTTGTTGTTTCTCTTCATTTTCTCGAGTTGATTTTTCTATTTGTTTTGGTTCTTCAACTCCAACTTCTTCTGTAATATCAAAATCATTGTCAACATATTCATAAGTTCCATCTTCTTTTATTTCTGCCATGTCGCTTTCCATAGCTTTCTGCATATCAACACTCATAATACCCCATTTAGATATAAGTTGCCTTAACATTGTTTTATAAGCCATTCCATCAAAATCCTTATACCAAAAACTACTATATTGCCACATATCTTTTTCTGCTACTTTTCCAGCCTCGAAATCTGCAAAAGAAACTTTAGGATATTTTCCTTTTGTTGCATTTACACTAAATGCTTGAGAGTATTTATCAGCATGTGCTAACATTTTATTTTTACTCCAATAAAGTGTTTTTCTAAATCCATTTAAGTATTCGAACATTGCATAATATCCAATTGTTTTAGCCTGCTCTCTTTTTTCTTCATCTTCTATTAGTTTGACTTCAATATCTTCATTTAATGGATCATATTTTATAAGTTCTCCCTCTTTTATTGCTAATACATTTAATTTCTTATATTGACCGCTTCTGATAGCAAGTTGAATGTAACCTTTATAACCAATTTGAAATTGTGCAACCTTAATCTGAAAAGATGAACCATCTGGATTTTTTATTGTTTTATTAAATGGAACCATGTAGAATTGTCCTAGTTGTGGACTAGGGCTCAAATTAAGAGCCTGTCCAACTAATGCTGCAGAAACTATCGTTGAATTTTCACATTCTGCCAATTGAGGATTTGTACTTACTGCTGATATTATACTTGTAACAAATTGTTGACCTTTTTCTCCTCCTACCATTTCATTTATTTTTCTTTTCATTGCATCTGTTGATAAAAATGTACTAAATGTTTGTTTTTGTTCTCTTTTTACTAAACTATTTTTTACTTCCATCTCTATTCCTCCACTCCTAGTTTTTTTAGTAATTCTTTTACTTCCTTTGCTTTTTCTTCACTATCTACAACTATTGTTTTTTCAATAACTTTTTTCTTTGTTTGTTTACTTTCTTTATCTTCATCAAAACCAATAGCTACTGCTCCTTTAATAAGCTCTTTAGGTATTCCATGTTTATGTAGTTCAGAACAAATTATACTTATCATTGTTAAAACAGACGGAAGACTGCCTTCTATTTGTGTTTCTGCTTTTTCTCTTTCATCATCTACCTCAACACTAATTTTTCCTTTCATTTTTAGTTTTCCAAATAATAATTCTGCTAAATTCATAATTTAATCCACCTTTCCATATTTAATATTATTTTGAATTAGAAAATCTCTAATCTTCATCTTTTGCTCTTGAGTAACCCATACTCTAAAATCAATAACTTGTAATTGTTCTTGTGTAGATGCTGGTTGTATTATGTTAGGAGCTTGTACTTCTTTTTTAGACTCTTGTTGTTGCTTTAATTCTTCTAGTTTTCTATTACTCTCAATAACATTCATTCCATATTTTAATGAACCACTTAAACAATCTGGATCTGCTATATGAGAAAAATAAAATGCTTGTACTTGTTTTAGAATCACTTCATCATTTATTTGACCTTTTAAAACTTTCATATCATCTGATGTTTTAACTACTAAATGATTTATTTCCTCTTCTATTTTCTTCATAGTGTATGTTTTATTTAACCATCTTGAATTAAATATTGAGTCAAATATAATTAAGTCTTTATAATTTCCTATGTAGGCATCAAATATTGCTTTTATTTGCTCTCTCTTTTCATTTTGTTCTTTTTCTTCAAATGCTTTTACTTGAGTATCTATTGAACTCGAGGCATCTGTAATTATTCCTTGAAGTTCTTTACACTTATTTTCAAAATCTTCAAATGGTTTTAAAACCTCTTTCTTAATTCTAATCTTTTCATCATTTATAGCCTTTGCAACCTTATTTAATGTTGCTCTATCTGTTTTAGCTGCAGTAATTGTTTCTTCAGTATAAACTACTGATTTATATTCTTTTGCTTTCTCTGTTACCCATTTCTTAATATCTTCATAATTAAACTGAATAGGTGCTAATGCTTTAATTTCTTCAACTTTTAATTCCATAACTAATCTTCCCTCCTTACTACTATAAATTTGATAACATCATCATCAATTCTATATTGTCTTTCTAATTCTGTTATAAATGTAGATTCACTTTCAAAATTGAATATAAAATAAATTCCTTCACGATGTTTCTGTACTTCATAAGCTAATTTTTTCTTTCCTAAATTTTCAAAACTTTCTAATTTTCCATTTTCATTAATTAGTTTTGAGTATTTATTTTCTATCTCCTTTTGTTGTTTCTCATCTATAGTTGGAGCAACTATAATTATACTTTCATATTTATTCATAGTTATATACTTCCTTTCTTTTATATATGACAATCAACTAATACTATATATTTTTCTTGATTGTCTATATTTTTTAATTCTGCATTAAACTTTTCTATAAATGCTCTCTCACTGTCTCCTGTTGAGGTATCAAATCCCCACCAGCCCATTTCTCCTTTTTCATGCCATCCTCTTTCATCTACCATTGCAAATGTAGCAAACATTGATTGCCATTTTGCATATTCTTCTTTTGAGGAATATCTTTCTGTATAATATTCTTTTTTATAATAATCCCATTCTAATGTTTCTTTTTCTTCTTCGTTTTGTGGCTCTTGTCCTTCGACTTTTAACTCCCAAAATCTTTTTTCTTTTTCATATTTACCTTCCGTCATTTTTTCTAGCTCTAAATCCTTAATTCTACAAGCATTTACCCATTTATATCCAAGTGGAGCAATTTTCTTTTCTGATGATTTATTTCCCCAAGATGGACCACCAATATGTTCAATAGGTATATCTTCTTTTACTAATAAATGTCTATTCCATCTTCCGCCTATTTCATACCAATCCCATTTTCTATTAGGATTTTCCCAATATCCATAATCATTTGTTTCTTCATCTTTTGTCTCTCCCTCATACTCTTTCATAAAATCATCAAAAGTTGGATATAATAATTTATATGGTATTTCTACTTTTCTATATTTTTCTGGTACTTCATAAGTAGTTGTTGGAAAACAATGTCCTTCTTCAACAATTTCTTTTTTGAACATATCATCATATTCTGATACAAGTTTATTATCATCAATTAATATCATTGCTCTTGTACCCTCTTCATAAGTTTTTTTATATTCTTCTGTAATACTGTTAAAAGCTAAATATTCTCTTGGGCAATCTCCCATATTATTTTCTTGATAAGGTGCAAGCATTTTAGCAACCTCATTTTCATCTAATTTATCTACTATAACTGCTACTGTATAATGACTCATCTTTCCCTCCTATATCATTGGTAATACTAGTGGAGGTCTTTTATCCTCCTCAACATATTTCCAAAATTCAATTTCTTTTTCTTGTAAATATTCAATATCTTCAACTAAATTATTTCTGTCAAACTTAAATGTTTTTGTCATCTGCAAATCATCCGAATAGGTTAATTCAGCAAATAAATATGCAAATGAAAATCCAGTAACATTTAAATAATGCAATACTTGTATGAAATAATTATCCGGAACACGATCATTCCATTTTTCTTTTTGCATACTTCTTAAAATTTCTGAAGTTTTAATTTCTAACACTCCTTTTTCTCCAGTTTCTTTATTGACTAGAATACCATCTAAACTAGCAAACAGAAATGGATATTTAGGATGACGAATTATTGTATTTTCCTCATGTATAACTTCAAATTCTGGATGTTTTATTGCAAAACTTTGTCTCAAATTATCTTCCATTGCAACACCATATTTTACATAGGGCTTGTCTGAAATATCTTCTTGCTCTGCTCTTTTAGTTTTGATTTCCCATAATTTAATGTTGTCACTATATGGATTTAATCCTACTATTGCAGAGGCATCCGAACCACCTATTCCAGTTTTTCTTTCTTCTAACCATTCTTCTCTAGTCATTTTTACCAACCTTTCATATCTGATTTTTTGTGTGGTTTCATACTCATTGAAACTTCAATTCTTTTTGGTATTACTACTTTAAAATTGCAATCATCACAACATCTGCCATCATTTACTGGTCTAGCATTGTTGCCATAACCTTTGTACTTTTTTCCACAAATACTACATGTTTCCATTTTATTTACCTCTCTTCAAATTTCTTTCCTTTGCACCACATATAATCTTCTGTTGGACAAAATTCATCATATACTAGAGCAAAATCTTCATGCTCATCACAATACATATCTCCATGTTCTAAATACATACAACAAATGCAATTTTCACATGTTTTTACTGTTTTATTTTTATTTCTGTTTCGTTGTATTGGCTTTCCCAAAATTTTCTCCTTTCTATTGCACCAAATTTACTTTTATGATAAAATGCAAATAAAGTGAATTTATATAAATTTTCTTTTAATATAGGACTATTTATTGCTTTGGTCGGTTGTAATAGTTCTATTTTTTTCATCTACTAATAATTCATATATAGTGTTAGTACACATTTCTGATATTTTTCTTCTTTTTACTTCTGGATCTATTTCATTTACAGACTCATTTATATCTCTTATTTGTTGTAAAATATCTGCTAAAGAAGTTTTAATATCTTGAATTTCTATGTCCTTTCTTTCAATAATACTTGATAATCTCTTAATTTCATTTTGTTCAGACATTTTAAATATCTCCTTTCAATTCTTTTAATTTACATTTTAGTTTTGCTAATGTTATAATGTGCCATATATAACAATCGTGCAATTTATCTTCTGGCATGTTTCTTTACCTCTCTTTCTTCTAGAATTGTTTCAATAACTAATATTGCTATTAATCCTAAAACTGGAATTAGGTATTCCCCTCCGTATCCTTTGTAACCTCTCCATGCATTTGCATAAGAAATTGCTTTTGGTGTAATAATAATTGTACCTACTATAATAAGTAACTCAATAATCCTTGAAATAAACTTTCCTTTGTTTACAACTTTCATCTTATTTTCCTCCCTCTAAAACTTTCTTAAGTAAATCCAATGTTGTTTCTGCCTTAATTCTAGCAGCCTGTTCTTTTTCGAACATCTCTCTAGGAACAGTGTTTTTACTGCCAACCTTAATTTTGTACCTTGTGCCTGTTCTGATGTACTCGACTTCATGATTTGCTATCATTTGTAAGACTGTATTATGTCCTAAATTAAATCGTTTTTCATATTGATTTAGGCTTATCCACTGTTCTTCCAAAATACTCCCTCCTTTCTTGGTCATTTTTTTGACCATTTAAGGTAAAAAAATATAGTTTTTGTAATTAAGGTGTTTCTTTTCGCAATAAGCTACTAGATGATTGATTACTTTAGTGCTGTCATCTTTTTGCTTACCATTTAATATCATAGTTAGGTAGCTTCTATTTACACCAATCTCATCAGCAAACCATGTTGTATTACCCCTGTATTGTGACTCAATTAGCTTATTTATTGCTTCAATATTTAACCTCATTTTTTTGCCTCTTCCTTTCTTATATTCTCTCGGTCATTTTTTTGACCAAACTTATTTTATTATATTAAATAAAAAAAGTCAACACTTTTTGTTAAAATTTTCAACTTTTTTTGTTGACTTTTTTGAACGCTTGTTGTACAATAGTTTTGGGAGGTTTTATTATGTTTGATAAAAATAAATTTGCGAAAATTTTAAAAGAAATATATGAAACCTTTGATACACAGAGAGAGTTTTCCTCTAAAGTTGGTGTTAGCAGAGGTTATTTATCAGAATACATGAATATGAAAAAAGAAAAGCCACCTTCTCCAAAAATACTTGACAATATTGCAACAAATTCTAAAGGAATGACTAACTATAGAGAACTAATGCAAGTATGTGGATATACTGATTATTTAACAGATGATTTTTTTGATGATAATGTTTCAAATACAAATAATAAGATTCCAATTGTTATTAGGATTAAATATAATAAAAAAACAAATTCTTTTATAACTGATCCGGCACAAGAATATATATATGCTAATTTCAAATTAGAAAAAAACAAAGAATATATTGCATTTGTTGCTAGAGATGACTCAATGTTGCCACTTTTAGGAACAGAGGATACTGCAATAATTGAAAAGTGTTCTAGTATAAAAAATAATAAAATCTATTTATTGATTAATGATGATAAATTACTTAT
>QRFC01001479.1_pt1 | contig 19354 bp, 14 predicted proteins | sample 1861061 | NCBI WGS metagenome assembly QRFC01 (sample SAMN09711282, study PRJNA482702) | Human gut metagenome, whole genome shotgun sequencing project.
AACAATAGGATTGCCTTTATCAAGAGGATGTTCACTAATAATCATATCAACGGAAATATTTGAAGAATAAAAGTCTTCAACTGACATACTGTACATCAGGTTTATGCTGTCGCTATATTTTTTTTGAAGCTTTGTAATATTATACTGATAAATCTGGTGATAATCGGAGTAAACATATATGGCGGAAAGCTTGCTTTTGTTAGCCTTTGAGCTTTCGATGAAACTGCCAATATGTAGCGCAATAAGAGATATTTCATCACGATTAATCACGTACCCGGTTTCCTGCTGAATAATATCCGCAACAAAAACAGATATATCAAAATCAAGTGTATCACTTGGAGTTTCATTAATTAAACCTGTTACTGGAAGCATTTCCTCAAGGTTTGGTTCTGTAAGTAGAGTAAGGTCAAGTGCTCATACTGGTTTAGATATTGCAGCACCATATGGTACATCTGTAAAAGCAGCTGCTTCTGGAACTGTTACATGGGCTGGATACAAAGGTTCATATGGAAATTTACTTGTTATAACTCATTCAAATGGTGTGCAAACATATTATGGTCACTGTAGTAGCTTGCATGCAAGTGCGGGACAAACTGTTTCACAAGGTCAAAGTATTGCGTCAGTTGGTTCTACAGGTAATTCAACAGGTAACCATCTACATTTTGAAATTAGAGTTAATGGGGTAGCATATAACCCTCAAAATTACGTTTATTAAATTATAGGAACAATATGAAAATTTTATTTTCAAAAGAAAGTTGTCTAAATTTCCTATTAAATACAATATGAAGGTTATCAAATTTTTTTATTGTATATATTTCACATATTTTGTGTAAGAACAAATTTGCTTAAAGTTTAAAAATTTTGGGGATTTGTTCTAAAAAATTAATAAAAAAGGATAAAATTGCATAAACTAAAAGAAAAGTTTTAAACTTGTTTATGCTTTAAGGAAGGATTGTGATTATTTATGGAAGAAAATCAAGAACAAAAAGTTGAACAAATGATAGATGATTTAGTAAAAAAGGCTAAAGTAGCGTCAGAAGAATATTTAAAATTAGACCAAGAAACTGTAAACAATATAATAAAAGCTATGTCTATGGCGGGGTTAGAACATCATATGGAACTTGCTAGAATGGCTGTAGAAGAAACTGGACGCGGAATTTATGAAGACAAAATAACAAAGAATATGTTTGCAACAGAATATATATATCATAGTATAAAATATGAAAAAACGGTAGGAATTATAAATGAAAATGATGAAGATGATTATGTTGAAATTGCAGAGCCGATAGGCGTTATAGCAGGAGTAACACCTGTTACGAACCCAACATCTACAACTATGTTTAAATCTATAATAGCTGCAAAAACAAGAAATGTAATTATATTTGGGTTCCATCCATCAGCACAAAAATGCTCTGTTCGTGCTGCTGAAATTTTAAGAGACGCTGCTATTAAAGCTGGTGCACCTGAAAATTGTATTTTATGGATACCAGAGCCATCTATTCAAGCAACAACAGCATTAATGCACCATGAAGGTGTTAACCTAATTTTAGCAACAGGTGGTACGGGTATGGTTAAGTCTGCATATTCTTGTGGTAAACCAGCACTAGGGGTTGGCCCTGGAAATGTTCCTTGCATAGTTGAAAAAACTGCAAAATTAAAAACATCTGTAAATGACATAGTTATGTCAAAGGCTTTTGATAATGGAATGATTTGTGCTTCAGAACAGTCTGTTTTAGTAGAAAAGGAAATTTATAAAGAGTTTGAAGACTTAATGAAAAAAGCGGGATGTTATTTTGTAAATCCAGAAGAAAAAGAAAAATTAAAAAATGCAATGTTTGAATGGAGAGACGATTTAGGCTTTAAATTAAAATCTCATATTCCAGGTCAAAGTCCATTTAATATTGCAAAACAAGCAGGTTTTGATATACCAGAAGATACAAAAGTTATTGTTGTTTATGAAGATGGAATTGGAAGGGAATATCCATTTTCTAAAGAAAAGCTTAGCCCGGTTTTAACGTATTATATAGTTGATAATTATGAAGAAGCTTTGGATAAAGCGGAAAGATTGCTAGAATATGGTGGGTTAGGACACACGGCAGTAATACATTCTGAAGATAAAGAAAAAATATTACAATTTTCTAAAAAAATGAAAGCGGGAAGAATTATTGTAAATTCACCTTCAACACATGGTGGAATTGGAGATATTTATAATACAAATATGCCATCTTTAACACTTGGATGTGGTTCTTTTGGAGGAAACTCTACAACAGCAAATGTTTCAAGCGTAAATCTTATTAATATTAAAAGAGTTGCAAGAAGGAGGGTAAATATGCAATGGTTTAAAGTTCCAGAGAAAATTTATTTTGAAGCAGGGTCTATAGCATATCTTGAAAAAATGCCAGATATTGAAAGAGCATTTATAGTAACAGATCCTGGAATGGTTAAATTTGGGTATGTGGATAAGATTTTATATCACATAAGAAAAAGAAAAAATCATGTTCATTGTGAAATTTTTAGTGATGTTGAATCAGACCCATCTTTTGATACGGTTAATAAAGGTTTAGAGCTTATGAATAATTTTAAACCAGATGTAATTATAGCTTTAGGTGGAGGAAGTGCAATTGACGCTGCAAAAGGAATGTGGTTATTTTATGAACATCCAGATGCAGATCCTGAAGGATTAAAATTAAAGTTTATGGATATACGTAAACGTACCTATAAGTTCCCAAAACTTGGAGTAAAGGCAAAAATGGTTGCAATACCTACTACTTCTGGAACGGGTTCAGAGGTTACATCTTTTGCAGTATTGACAGATAAGGTTAAAAACAAAAAATATCCTTTAGCAGATTATGAGCTTACTCCTGATGTTGCAATAGTTGACCCAGACCTTGTTATGAGCTTACCAAAATCTATTACGGCCGATACGGGAATGGATGTGTTAACACATGCTTTAGAAAGTTATGTTTCAAATATGGCATCTGATTATACTGATGGTCTTGCTGAAAAAGCAGCAGAGCTTGTAGTTAAATATTTAGTTCAAGCGTATGAACATGGTGATGATAAAATTGCTCGTGAGAAAATGCACAATGCTAGTACGATTGCAGGAATGGCATTTACAAATGCGTTTTTAGGTGTAAACCATTCTCTAGCTCATAAAATAGGTGCAGAGTTCCATTTACCACATGGAAGAATTAATGCAATTTTGCTTCCATATGTAGTAAGATATAATAGTAGTAGACCTACAAAATTTGTATCGTTCCCTAAATATGAGTATTTTATAGCAGATGAAAAATATGCTATAATGGCTAAAAAAATTGGGCTAAAGGCAGACACTGTTGAAGAGGGAATTTCATCTTTAATTGAAAAAATAAAAGAAATGAATGAAAAATTAAATATTCCAAAATCTTTTAAAGACGCGGGTATTGATGAAAAAGAATTTTTAGCTAAATTGGATTTAATAGCAGATAGAGCTTTTGAAGATCAATGTACAACTGCTAACCCAAGACTTCCTTTAGTTGAAGAGATGAAACAAATTTTATTAGATAGTTATTATGGTAAAGAAATTAAATAGTGAGGCTTATGCTTCATTATTTTTTTTAATAATTTAATGGCAAAAAGCATATAATATAGTAATACCAAAGTAAACGGGAAAAATGTAAAATTTGACAAATTTGAAAAAATGAGGTATAATAGAAGACGTTGTTATAAAGGGAGGTAATTTATTAAATGCAAAAACAAAATAAAAAAAGATTTTCTTTAATAAAAGTAATTTGTATATGTTTAATACTTGTTCTACTTTCTGGAGTAGGAGTTATGGCAGTAACAACACAAATGTCATCAGTTAAAATAACTTTAACTAATGGTTATGAAATGACAGTATTAACATCAAAAACTAATGTACAAGAGATTTTAAAAGACAATAATATAGTTTTAGAAAATAACGAAACGGTAACTCCATCATTAGAAGAAGATATTACTGCTAGTAAAAAAATTACAATATCAGACAAGTCAAAACAACAAGTTGAGGTTGCAAAAATATCTGAAAGCGGTGTAGAAACTACATTAGATTCAATACTTGGTGCATATTCACAAATTACAGAAAAAATAGTTGAAGAAGAAGAAGCAATTCCATTTGAAACAATAACAAAAGATGTATCTGAAGGTGCGTCATCTACAAAAAATAAAGTGTTGCAAGAAGGCGTTGAAGGAAAGAAAAAAGTTACTTATAAAGTAAAATATCAAAATGATACTGAAATTGAAAAGATAAAAATTTCTGAAGAAATAATACAAGAACCAGTAAACAAAATTATACAAGTAAATTCAAACACTATAACATCAAGATCAGAAGGAGAAACAAGAGGAAAGATAACAGGAACTGTTGCGGAATATCAAGAATATGCAAGAGAAGCCTGTAAAGCTTACGGATGGTCAGATGGCGAGTTTGGTTCTTTGGTAAAACTTTGGAATAGAGAAAGTGGCTGGAACCCAAATACCCGTAATAGAAGTTCGGGAGCTTATGGAATTCCACAAGCATTACCAGCGTCAAAAATGAAATCAGCAGGGTCTGATTATATGACAAATTATAGAACTCAAATAAATTGGGGATTGAGCTATATTAGTTCAAGATATGGAAGTCCATCTTCTGCTTGGGGATATTTCCAAAGTAATGGATGGTATTAGAAAATGATTTAATATAAAAAACATGAAATTTAGTTATTTTATAAAAATATGGGGCGGTCTTGAATTTTCAAGACAGTTCCTATTTTTTTAGTCAAATATTAATGTGCTGTGAATTGTAATTATTTAGTAACACATATACACACATATTTTATAAGTTTTTTTAAATCACTTGTAAATTTCAACTTTTTATACTATAATGTAATATATTAAAAGGAGAAGGAGTGGAGAGATTTATGAGTGAAAAATTTTATATTACAACACCAATTTATTATCCAAGTGGAAAATATCACATAGGAACAGCATATGCAGAAGTTTTGACCGATACAATTAAAAGATACAAAAAACTTAAAGGGTATGATACATTTATGCTTACAGGAGCTGATGAGCATGGTCAAAAAATTGAAGAGGTTTCTAAAAAAAATGGAATGTCTCCACAGGAATATGTAGATAAAGCAGCTAAACAGGCAGAAGACCTTTGGAAAAAAATGAAAATTGATTATGACTATTTTATGAGAACAACTAACCCAGAACATAAAAAGGCAGTTCAAAAAATATTTGATAGATTAATGCAACAAGGAGATATTTATAAGGGAGAGTATGAAGGATGGTATTGCATACCATGTGAAAGTTATTTTACAGATACACAGTTAGTAGATGGAAAATGCCCAGATTGTGGAAGAGAAGTTAAACTAATGAAAGAAGAATGTTATTTTTTCAATATGAAAAAATATGTAGATAGATTATTAAAATACTATGATGAACATCCAGATTTTATAAAGCCTGAGCATATAAAAACAGAAATGATAAATAATTTCATAAAACCAGGATTAGAAGATTTATGCGTAACTCGTACAACTTTTGACTGGGGAATAAAAGTATTAAAGGATCCAAAACATGTAATATATGTATGGTTAGATGCTTTAACAAATTATATTACAGCATTAGGTTATGAAGGAGAAAATCAGGAATTATTTAATAAATATTGGCCAGCAGATTTACATATTGTTGGAAAAGATATTGCAAGATTTCATTTGATTTATTGGCCTATATTTTTAATGGCATTAGATTTGCCACTTCCAAAACAAATATTAGCTCATAATTGGATGATGATGAAAGATGGTAAAATGTCAAAATCTAAAGGAAATGTTGTATATCCAGAATTATTAATAGATAGATATGGTTTAGATGCAACTCGCTATTATTTGCTTGGGGAAGTAACACTTTCAGCAGATGGTGTATTTACACCAGAGGGGTTTGTAGAAAAATATAATGTTAATTTATGTAATGATTTAGGAAATTTATTAAATAGAACAATTGCAATGTGTAATAAATATTTTCAAGGAAATGTTCCAAAATATAATGGACAAAAAAATGAGGTAGATGCCGAAATAGAAGAGTTTGCAAGTGAAACAATAAGTAAGTTTGAAAAACTAATAGAAAATTTGGAAGTTGCAAATTCTCTTCAAGAAATATGGAGTTTAGTTTCAAGAACAAATAAGTATGTAGATGAAACAGCCCCATGGGTTTTAGCAAAAGAAGAAGATAATGAAAAATTAGAGGCATGTATTTATCATCTAATAGAAAATTTAAGAAAAATAGCAATACTTCTAACTCCTTTTATGCCAGAAACTTCAGAAAATATATTAAAACAATTGGGAATAGAAGCAAATGAACTTAAAACATGGGAAAGTTTATTTAAATATGATCAAATAAAAGATACAAAAGTAATTAAAAAAGGTGAACCTTTATTTATGAGATTAAATGCGGATGAAGAAATTGAGTATATAAAAGAGGGAATGAAAAAATAACATAAAGAGGGGAATGAAGTAAATTGCCTAAAAAGAAAAAAATAGAGGTAGATGATAATTTAGAAGAAAAATTAGATTATATAGGTCTAGATTTGGAAGATCTACCAAAAAACCTAAAAAAATATAGTAATATAAATTTTAGAACTATAAAGGGATATGATGAAAAAAAATATAAACAATATAGGTTCGTTTCTGTTTCAGATATTGAAATTATGCTTTCACCAACAAACAGGTTAGATAGCATAAAGGAAAAGTACGAGAAAGCAGCACCATTATGTTTTTATTTAGATAATAAAAATGAAGAAAATATAATAAGATTTACAAAGTTTATGGAAATGCTTAATAAGGTTACCATATCTCAAATAGAGGCTGTTGAAAGAGAGCAAATTATGCTTTCAAGAGCCCTACCTTTTAAAGTTAAATTTTCTGGAAATTATTTATGGCAAATATATTATTCAGAAATATCTGGAAAATATTTTATGCTTGTACCAACAGAAGATTCAGATTATTCTACATTTTTCTATTTATTAAAAAAGAAAATAGAAGGTAAGAAAAATGATAAGATATTTGTGCCAATTAGTTTAGTTGACTATGAAGAAGAAATTTTGACTTCAAAAGAAATTAATGATTTAGAAAATTATTTATGGCTTTTTACAAAAGATTATCCATTAATATATGAGGCGTATAATAAAAAAGATGAACCACTTTTAGCAATTATACGGAGAAACAGAAATTTATGAAAAATTGAAATCTTTGTATAGAATAAAATTTTCAAATAAAAAAGAAGCTTCAAAATTTTTTAAATTAGTAAAAGCATTGTTTATATTACAAACTGAATTGCCTCATTACTATAAATTTGAAACAAATATTGAAAAAGATGCATCACTTAAATTTTATTTTAATAATGTTAAGTTAGAATATGAAACATTACCAGAATTTATAATGGAGCAATATTTGAAGTCTATTAGTTTAAAAAATAGTGTGGATTCAGATTTAGAAATACTTAAAGAAAAACTAAATGATTTGAAAATAGAATCTGACAATTTAGAGGAAGAATATGTTTCAAAAGAAAAGCAAATAACAACATTTTTAGAATGCAAAAAAACATTTTTTGGAAAAGTAAAATACTTTTTTAAATATGGAAAAACATCAAAAAGCAAAGAAAAACCTAAAGAAAATGAAAAACAAAAAAAGCAAGAAAAAGCAAAACCAAAAAAAGATGAAAAAAAGTTCAAACTAGAAGAAAGAAACTATACTTTGTATGAATTAGAACAAAGCTACAAAGAATTAGAAGAAAAAGAAGAAAATGCTAAAAAAATGGTTATGGATATAAATGCATTAAAATTAAAAAATAAAAATCTAAAAAAGAAAATTGAAAATGCAAGTAATTACATAGAAGAAATAAATAAACATAAAAGAAGTATTTTTGAGTTTTGGAAATATTCTAATAAAGATGCCGTAGCATCTTTAGATGAAGGAGAAGAAGAATTCAATGTTTCAAGGCTTGAAAAGGTTTTCAATTATGATAATGATTTTGAAGATTTTGGTTTAAAACAGGACAAGATACAAAGAAATAAGTTGTCGGATCCTGAACTAGATGCTGTTTATATTTCATCTACATTTGTGCTTGATATATTAAATAAAATAAATTTGAAAACGGTTGAAAACCAAGAAATTTCAGAAGTTTTGAAATATTTAAAAACATCAAATAAAGAAGAGGACGAAGAAGATGATGAGGTTTTTGACATTTTTGGAAAATTAAAACAAGCAAATAACCAAGAAAGAACAATTGGAAACAAAACACATAGAGAGCAACCAAGAAATATATATGAAATTTTAGAAATAAGAAAAGGGTTAAGAGGGCTTGAACTTAAAAAAACTTTAGAAAAAATTGTTAAAGATATAAAATCAGCTTTAAGCAAAAATCAGTTAGAAGAAAATACATATGTTTATAAAGCGTCATATGAAAAACTAGATTTTGATTCAATTGAAACGGTTTCATTAAATGTTGAAAAAGAATTAACAGATTTTTTAGCAAATGAAAGAATTAATCATAAAATTTATTTGTATAAAATAAAATTGCCTAAAGGAACGAATTTTGTTGCCTTTTCAAACATCATATTTTTTGACAATAAAAATATGACTTTGCCAGTGGGAATGAATCTTTCAACAAAAATTTTAGTTAATTTAGCAGATTTAAATTTAGAAAAAACTAATAGTAAAGAAATAAAAATGGTACAGTTTGAAGAAGAAAAAAATGATTTTTCAAAAGTTATTTTAAAATCTATAAAAGTTGAAGAGTTAAAGTAAATTAGAAGTCGAAATTTAATCTTCAAGCTCCAATCTGTGCTTTAGAAAGGAATGGGAGCATATGCTAGATGAAAGAAAAAAAAAGGTATTGCAAGCAATTGTTGAAGAATATATAAATACTGCTGAACCTGTAAGCTCAAATTCATTAATTACAAAATATGATTTAAATTGTAGTAGTGCAACAATAAGAAATGAAATGGCAGATTTAGAAAAAAAGGGGTTACTAGATAAAATGCACACATCTAGTGGAAGAGTACCTTCTGCTAAAGGTTACAGATACTATGTAGATGAACTTTTAAAAGATGACAATATAAGTTTAGAAGAGGTTAAATATATCAGTGAAAAGTTAGAAAGCAAAGTAAATGAAATAGAGGACTTGACCAAAATAACTGCAAATACTATTTCTGAAGTTACTCATTATACAACTATTGCAATTGGACCTAAAGCGTCTGAACAGATAATAGAAGAAATAAAATTTGTACTATTAGGTTCTAGAATGATACTTGCAGTAATTATGACAGATACTCAAATGGTAAAAGAAACAATAATAAAATTTGATGAAGATATATCTGAAAAGCAAGTTAAAACATTAAATTATGTATTTAATAATAAATTAAAAAATCAACCAATAGAGATAATAAATAAGCCACTAGAAGAATATTTATACCAAGAAATGTCTGATATGGTAAAAGTTATAAAACCTATAATTGAACAAATAAAAAAGCTTCTATTTGAAGATAATGAAATTCATATGCAGGGAACGAGAAGAGAATTGGACTTGCCAGAATTTAATAGCTTGCAGGTAGCAAAAAATTTCATGAATATACTAGATGAAAAAGAACTAATTGCCGATATGTTAAACTCTGGATTTGCAGAAGATATAAATGTTTACATTGGTGGAGAAAATGAAAAAGAAGAGTTAAAAGATTTTAGTGTTATAACTTTTAAACATAAAGTTGGAAATAAAGATATAGGAACAATAGGAATAATTGGACCAAAACGAATGGACTATTCAAAAGTTATTTCTGTTATGAAATATATTAGCAAAAAATTAAATGAGGACAAGCAGTAGAATACCTAACGGAAGGAATGTGATTTTATGGAACTTGGAAAAATACCGCCACATGATATTGAAGCAGAGCAAGCTGTAATAGGAAGTATGCTTACAGACCAAGATGCAGTTATGACGGCAGTTGAAAGATTGAAAAGTGACAGTTTTTACAGAGAAGATAATAAATTAATATTTGAGGCAATTGTAAATCTTTACAATAGGTCAGAACCAATAGATTTAATAACAGTAAAAGATGAGCTTACTTCAATGGGTAACTTTGAAAAAGTTGGAGGGTTCCAGTATTTAGCTACATTACCAGATAAAGTTCCAACAACGGCTAATGTCCAAAAATATGTTAATATTGTAGATGAGAAGGCAACTTTAAGAAAACTTATAAAAACGGCAAATGAAATAATAGATTTAGGATATAATCCAACAGAAGATGTTGAAGATATTATGGCAGGAGCAGAAAAAAAGATTTTTGATATTATTCAAAATAAAAACCAAAAAAGCTATTCGCCAATAAAAGATGTATTAATAGAAAGTTTTACCAAATTAGAAGAATTATATAACCAAAAATCTGTTGTTACAGGAATTCCAACAGGTTTTATAGAATTGGATTATAAAACAGCAGGCTTACATGGTTCAGATTTAATTCTAGTTGCAGCACGTCCTGCAATGGGAAAAACAGCATTTGCATTAAATATTGCTGCAAATGCTGCAATAAGGGCAAATGTTCCGGTTGCGTTATTTAGTCTAGAAATGTCTAAAGAACAATTAGTTAATAGGGTTTTGTGCATGGAAGCAATGGTAGATAGCAATAAAGTAAGAACGGGTAAGCTTGAAGAAGACGATTGGAGCAAGTTAGCAGGTGTTGTTGGACCTCTTTCAGAATCTGGAATTTATATAGATGATACTCCAGGTATTTCTATTATGGAAATAAGAACAAAATGCAGAAAACTTAAAATGGAAAAGAATATTGGACTTATTGTAATAGATTATATTCAGTTAATTCAAGGAAGTGGTAAAAAGAATTCAAGCCGTGAACAAGAAATTTCTGAAATAAGTAGATCTCTTAAAATTCTTGCAAAAGAGCTTAATGTTCCAGTAATTGCCCTTTCACAGCTATCAAGAGCGGTAGAGCAACGTCCTGAACATAGACCAATGCTTTCTGACCTTCGTGAATCTGGTGCTATAGAGCAAGATGCTGATATTGTTATGTTTTTATATAGAGATGATTATTATAATCCAGATAGTGAAGATAAAGATATTGCAGAAGTTATTATTGCAAAACACAGAGGTGGTTCTACAGGAACCGTTAAACTTTTATGGATGGGAAGTTATACAAAGTTTGTTAATCTTGCAAATAACCAGTAAGGAAGGTCTGATTTAATGATTGAAGATAAAATTTTTAGTACAATAAAAAAATATAATTTAATAAACGAAAATGATATTGTTGTTTGTGGTGTTTCAGGTGGGCCAGATTCTATGTGCATGTTAGACAATTTACGAAAAATAAGAGAAAGTAACAAATTGTCTTTTAAAATAGTTGTATGTCATTTAAACCATTTAATTAGAGAGGAAGCTATTTTAGATGAAGAATATGTAATAAATTATTGCAAAAAAAATAATATTAAATGTTATACAAAAAGAATAGATGTTAAACAATATGCAAATAATAAAAAACAAGGAACAGAAGAAGCGGGAAGAAATTTAAGATATGACTTTTTTAATGAAATTTTTGCAAAAGAAAATGGAAATAAAATTGCAATTGCACATAATAAAAATGATAAAGTAGAAACTATGATTATGAACATGTTAAGAGGCAGTGGGATAAACGGCTTAAAAGGAATAGAGCCAATCAGAGAAAATAAATATATAAGGCCCATAATTGAACTTGAAAGAGAAGAAATTGAAAATTATTGTATGCAAAATAATTTAGAACCTAGAATTGATAAAACAAATTTTGTAAATGATTGCACAAGAAATAAAATTAGGAATATTGTTTTACCATATTTAAAAAAAGAATTTAACCCAAATATAATTCAAACTTTTTGTAGGCTTTCAGAAGTTATTGAAGAAGATGATCTGTTTTTATATAAAATGGTTCAGAAGTACTATAATGAAATTAGTTTGTATGAAGAAAAAAATAAGGTCATTTTAGATTTAAAAAAATTTAATATGCAAGATGAAGTCATAAAAAAAAGAATGATTTTATATTCAATAAATAAAATTATGGGAAGTGTTCAAAACATTGAAAAAGTAAATATTGATGATATAGTTAAACTTTGCAAAAACAATATTGGAAATAAATTTTTAATGCCAAATAAGAATGTGAAGGTTTTCGTAAATAAAGGAAAAGTAGAGTTTGAAAAAATTGAAATTTAATATAAAAAAACTATTGCAAATTTTTGTTGGTTATGTTATTATTGCAATACGTGAAGGAAGGTAAAAATTTTTAATTTAATTCAAGCCTTTAGAAAGGAACGTGAAAAACTGTGAAAAATGGAATAAAATCTTTAGCCATATGGCTAATTGTAGGAATAATTTTAATAGTACTTATTTCATCAATTATGGAGAATAGTAATTCAAAAATGACCTATTCAGACCTTATTGGAAATATTGAGCAAGGAAATGTTTCAAGTGTTGAATTAGCATCTGATGGAAAGTCTGCAACTGTAACACTTACAGATAATTCGCAAAAGCAAGTTAATATACCAAGTTTAGATAGTTTTGTAACATATGTGCAAGATCATATAAAAGCAGGAACTCTTTCAGTAGAGGAAGATTCAGAATCTATTTGGGTAACTCTTCTTAGCTTAATTACACCATTTGGTTTACTTATAATATTTTTAATATTCTGGTTCTTTATGATGAGTTCAACTGGCGGTCAAAATGGAAGCAAAACAATGACTTTTGGAAAAAGCAGAGCTAGAATGCTAAATGTGGCAGAAAAAAATAAAATTAATTTTGATGATGTTGCAGGTGTTGATGAAGAAAAAGAAGAATTAGAAGAAATTGTTGAATTTTTGAAAAACCCTAAAAAGTTTACAGACATGGGTGCAAGAATACCAAAAGGTGTATTACTTGTTGGTGCACCAGGAACTGGTAAAACACTTCTTGCAAAAGCTGTTGCAGGAGAAGCAGGAGTGCCATTTTTTATAATAAGTGGTTCAGACTTTGTTGAAATGTTTGTCGGTGTTGGAGCTTCAAGAGTAAGAGATTTATTTGAGCAAGCTAAAAGAAATGCCCCATGTATAATTTTTATAGATGAAATAGATGCTGTTGGGCGTCAAAGAGGTGCTGGTCTTGGTGGAGGTCATGACGAAAGAGAACAAACGCTTAATCAATTACTTGTTGAAATGGACGGATTTTCAGCTAATGAAGGTGTTATAGTATTAGCTGCAACAAATAGACCAGATGTACTAGATAAAGCACTTTTAAGAGCAGGTAGGTTTGATAGGCAAATAGTAGTAGGTGCTCCAGATGTAAAAGCAAGAGAGCAAATACTAGAAGTTCATAGTAAAAAGAAAAAACTAGCTGATGATGTGGATTTAAAAGTTATTGCGAAAAACACATCAGGATTTGCGGGTGCAGACCTAGAAAATATACTAAATGAAGCGGCTTTGCTTAGTGCAAGAAGAAATAAAAAAGAAATTGGAATGCAAGAAATAGAAGATGCCATGGTTAAAGTTACTATGGGTCCAGAAAAGAAAACAAGAGTTAGAAGTGAACATGAAAAGAAATTAGTTGCATACCATGAAGCTGGTCATGCGGTAGTTAGTAGATTTTTACCAACCCAAGATCCAGTTCATGAAATTTCAATTGTACCAAGAGGAATGGCTGGAGGTTATACTATGTATAGACCTACAGAAGATAAATCTTTTATGTCTAAAACGGCTATGGAAGAACAAATTGTTTCTTTACTTGGAGGTAGAGTTTCAGAAGCCTTAATTTTAAACGATATTTCAACAGGGGCAAGTAATGATATAGAAAGAGCAAGCCAAATTGCAAGAAATATGGTTACAATTTATGGTATGAGTGAAAGAATTGGAGCAATAATGTTTGGGCAAGGCCAAGGAGAAGTATTTCTTGGTAGAGATTTAGCACAAACTAAAAATTATTCTGAAGAAACAGCTGCTGTAATTGATGAAGAAATAAAGAAAATTATAGATAAAGCATATAATACGGCAAGAGAAATTTTATCAAATAATATAGATAAACTTCACATTGTTGCGGGAATATTGCTTGAAAAAGAAAAGATTGATGGTCAAGAATTTGATGCAGTTTTTAATTCTTAATGTAATTTGAAATTATAAATATTTTTGAAGAGTAGATTTAAAATCTACTCTTTGTTGGTTTTATAAAGAAAAATAAACATAAAAACTTTAAAAAATTAAAATTATAGATTGGAAGGAAAGTGATTATATGAATTATGCAGATATAAAAGCAGTAGATATTCAAGATGGAACAGGGGTTAGAGTGTCACTTTATGTAAGTGGATGTCATTTTCATTGTAAAGGTTGCCATAACCCAGAAGCATGGAATTTTAAATATGGAAAAGAATTCACAGAAGAAACAGAAAATTACATATTAGAACAAATGTCACATGATTATATTTCAGGTTTGTCAATTTTAGGAGGGGAACCATTAGAACCACAAAACCAAGAAGCTTTAGTAAATTTAGTAAAAAAAGTAAAACAAAAATATCCAAATAAAACCATTTGGTGTTATACGGGATATGATTTTGAAAAAAATGTTTTAGGAGAGATGTATAAAAAATTTGAATTCACTCCTAAATTGTTAGACAATATAGATATTATAGTAGATGGGGAATTCCAAGAACAAAATAAAATAATAGACCTAAAATTTAGAGGGTCTACTAACCAAAGAAAAATAGATGTAAAAGCAAGTTTAAAAAATAATTGCCTAGTACAAATGAAATTTGGAGATGAAGAAAGATATGAAAATGCTGAATTAGTGAAAAAATAGAATAGGGTGGAAATAACTTCCACCCCTGTTCTATTTACTTTTTCTTCGTCAACCAAAGGTTGACTGGGGTAAGGAAAAAACTAATGAAAATTAATTTTATGATGCTCCACTTATACTGAGCAACCGTTTCAATAACGGCCCTCAAGTTGAAAACGATACCCCAGAAGAGGAGTGCGAGCGCAAAGGCTCCAATCAGTACAATCCACATTGCAAAAAAACGCTTTACGAAATTCATTTTATTCTCCTTGGGCGTCAAATTATTGACGTGGGGGAACCACCCCCATTTACCCCTCTATCTAATGTACTTACATTTTCATTATACCACAAAAACACGAAAAAATCAATATTTTTAGCTAAATTCATTGACAGAGAAAAGATTTAATGATAAAATATATCTGTTGTGAAATTGTATTGGAATTTTATAACAAATAAATAAAAATTTAGGAGGTGAATTTAAGTGCCAACAATTAATCAATTAGTAAGAAAAGGTAGAAAATCAGGAGTTACAAAAACAACTGCACCAGCTCTTCAACATGGATATAACTCAAAAAATAAAAGACTAACAAATAATAGGTCTCCACAAAAAAGAGGAGTTTGTACAGTAGTAAAAACAGTAACACCTAAAAAGCCAAACTCTGCTTTAAGAAAAGTTGCCAGAGTTCGTTTATCTAATGGATATGAAGTTACATCTTACATTCCAGGTATAGGACACAACCTACAAGAACATAGTGTTGTTTTAATAAGAGGAGGAAGAGTAAAAGACCTTCCAGGTGTTAGATACCACATAATTAGAGGAACATTGGATACAGCAGGAGTTAAAGACAGAATGCAAGCTCGTTCTAAGTATGGGGCTAAGAAACCTAAAAAATAAGATAAAATCGATTAAATCAGGCATCTTGCACATTTTCGATATTCATTTCAAACCTCGACGTACAAACGTACGCCTTCGTCTTGAAATAAATCTCAAAAAATGCACAATATACCTAATTTACATGATTTACATGGTTTTAAAGCTTTATTAGAATGTTAGCAATTTTAAAAGTAGTGCTTGTAATACTTACTAAATTTTTCTAAATATTGTATTTAGAATGAACTTAAGGGTACTTAAATTTAGGAATATATTATATGCACTATACGGAAAAGTAAAAATACTTTTCAGAGTACCTAAGGTATTTTATAAATATCTAATATAAATTTAAGGAGGGAAGAATAGTGCCAAGAAGAGGTTTTATAGCAAAAAGAGATGTTTTACCAGATCCAATGTATAATAGCAAAGTTGTTACAAAACTAGTAAATAACATAATGTTAGATGGTAAAAAAACAGTTGCTCAAAAAATAGTTTATGATGCATTTGATATCATAAGAGAAAAAGAAGGAAAAGAACCATTAGAAGTTTTTGAAGCAGCTTTAGAAAATATTATGCCAGTTCTAGAAGTAAAAGCAAGAAGAGTTGGTGGAGCAACATACCAAGTTCCATTAGAAATTAGACCTGAAAGAAGACAAACATTAGGTTTAAGATGGCTTGTAGCATATAGTAGAAAAAGACATGAAAAAACAATGGCAGAAAAATTGGCTGGCGAAATAATGGATGCGGTTGCTGGAAATGGTGGAGCATTCAAGAAAAAAGAAGATACACACAAAATGGCTGAAGCAAACAAAGCTTTTGCACATTACAAATTCTAAAAAATCGACAAAATTAGAAAGTATATATTTTGTATTATTAATATTTGCATATAATGGTATATGTTATGGTTATAATAAATATTAAAAACTAATTAGTCAATTTTTGTAAATTGAGTAAACTCAATTTAGAGGGGAGGAAAAAATAGATGGCAGGAAGAGCATGTCCATTAGAAAGAACAAGAAATATAGGAATAATGGCACATATTGATGCTGGAAAAACAACAACAACAGAAAGAATACTTTTTTATACAGGAAAAACTCATAAAATAGGAGAAGTTCACGAAGGTGCAGCTACAATGGACTGGATGGCACAAGAACAAGAGAGAGGTATAACAATAACATCTGCTGCTACAACATGTTTTTGGGACAATCATAGAATAAATATAATTGATACTCCAGGACACGTTGACTTTACAGTAGAGGTTCAAAGATCACTTAAAGTTCTAGATGGTGCGGTTACAGTTTTAGCTGCTAAAGGTGGAGTTCAACCACAAACAGAAACTGTTTGGAGACAGGCAGATAAATACAATGTACCAAGAATGGTATATGTAAACAAAATGGATATAGTTGGTGCAGATTTTATGCTTTGTGTTGACCAATTAAAAAATAGATTACACGCAAACGCAGTACCAATCCAATTACCAATTGGTAAAGAAGACTATTTCCAAGGAATAGTTGACTTAATAAAAATGAGAGCTTTTGTTCACAAAGATGATTTAGGAAGAGAAATTGAAGAACAAGATATTCCTGAAGATATGAAAGCTGATTGCGAAAAATGGAGACAAAACATGATAGAAGCAGCATGTGAACAAGATGAAGAATTAATGATGAAATATCTAGAAGGAGAAGAATTAACTGCTGAAGAAATTAAAAAAGGTTTACGTATAGGAACAATTGCAAATAAAATAGTAACAGTTTGTTGTGGTTCATCTTATAAAAATAAAGGTGTTCAAGAATTATTAAATGCAATAGTAGACTATATGCCAGCTCCAACAGATATACCACATATAAAAGGTGTAGATTTAGATGGAAATGAAGTAGAAAGAAAAACTGACGATAATGAACCATTTGCAGCTTTAGCTTTCAAGATTGCAACAGATCCATTTGTTGGTAAATTATGTTTCTTTAGAGTATATTCAGGAACATTAGAATCAGGTTCTTCTGTATTAAACTCTAATAAAGACAAAAAAGAAAGAATTGGTAGAATTCTACAAATGCATGCAAATCACAGAGAAGATATTGAAAAAGTATATGCAGGTGATATTGCCGCAGCAGTTGGCTTAAAAAATGTTACAACAGGAGACACTTTATGTGATGAAAGCAACCCAGTAATACTTGAATCAATGGAATTCCCAGAGCCAGTTATTGATATTGCTATTGAGCCAAAAGATAAAGCGGCTCAAGAAAAAATGGGTATTGCTTTAGCAAAATTAGCTGAAGAAGATCCAACTTTTAAAGCATATACAAACCATGAAACTGGTCAAACTATTATAGCAGGAATGGGAGAATTACACCTAGAAATAATAGAAGATAGATTAAAAAGAGAATTCAAAGTTGAGTGTAATGTTGGTAAACCACAAGTTGCTTATAAAGAAACAATTAGAAACAAAGTAAGAGTTCAAGGTAAATTTATTCGTCAGTCAGGTGGTAAAGGACAATATGGTGATGTTTGGTTTGAAATGGAACCATTAGAGCCAGGAAAAGGAATAGAATTCGAAAGCAAAATAGTTGGAGGAGCTGTTCCAAAAGAATACATTAAACCAATTGAACAAGGTATGAGAGAAGCTGCTGAAAGCGGAATTTTAGCAGGATATCCAGTTATAGACTTTAAGGTAACATTAGTTGATGGTTCATACCATGAAGTTGACTCTTCAGAAATGGCCTTCAAAATAGCTGCTTCAATGGCCTTCAAAGAAGGATGCAGACAAGCAAAAGCTGTTATATTAGAGCCAATAATGAAAGTTGAAATATCTGTACCTACAGAATACATGGGAGATGTAATTGGAGATGTAAACTCTAGACGTGGTAAAATTGAAGGAATGGATGAAGTTCAAGGAAATGAAGAAATAAGAGCATTTATTCCACTTTCTGAAATGTTTGGTTATGCAACTGATTTACGTTCAAGAACACAAGGTAGAGGAAATTATTCAATGGAACCATCTCACTATGAAGAAGTTCCTAAATCTGTTCGTGAAGCAATTGTTTCATCAAGAAATAAAAATGCTTAATAGATTAAATTAAAAAGAAAATTAAATAAAAGCTTGCATTTTTCTTTTAAATAGTATATAATGCAAGCAACAATAAAAAAGATTTTAAATTTAAAAATAAAATAGAGAGAAATCTCAAAAATAAGGAGGAATTTTAAATGGCAAAAGCAAAATTTGAAAGAACAAAACCACACGTTAACATTGGTACAATCGGACATGTTGACCATGGTAAAACAACAACAACAGCAGCTATTACAAAATATTTATCATTATTAGGAAAAGCTAAATATGAAGCATATGATCAAATTGATGGTGCTCCAGAAGAAAAAGCTAGAGGAATTACAATCAATACAGCACACGTTGAGTATGAAACAGATAAAAGACACTATGCTCACGTTGACTGCCCAGGACATGCTGACTATGTAAAAAACATGATTACTGGTGCTGCTCAAATGGATGGTGCAATATTAGTTGTTTCTGCAGCTGATGGACCAATGCCACAAACAAGAGAGCATATCTTACTTGCAAGACAAGTTGGAGTTAAATATATCGTTGTTTACTTAAATAAATGCGATATGGTTGATGATCCAGAATTATTAGAATTAGTTGAAATGGAAGTTAGA
>QRFC01001498.1_pt1 | contig 19291 bp, 10 predicted proteins | sample 1861061 | NCBI WGS metagenome assembly QRFC01 (sample SAMN09711282, study PRJNA482702) | Human gut metagenome, whole genome shotgun sequencing project.
TGTACCACTGCGACCATCGCGGCCTGCCGCTGGCGCTCATCAGCACGGAAGGGGCAACAGCGTGGTGCGCAGAATATGATGAATGGGGCAACCTGCTGAGTGATGAGAACCCGCATCATCTGCAGCAGCTCATTCGCCTGCCGGGTCAGCAGTATGATGAGGAGTCCGGCCTGTATTACAACCGCCACCGCTATTATGACCCGCTGCTGGGGCGGTATATCACTCAGGATCCGATTGGACTGAAGGGGGGATGGAATTTTTATCAGTATCCGTTGAATCCGGTCATAAATGTAGATCCGCAAGGTTTGGTTGATATAAATTTATACCCCGAAAGTGATCTTATCCATTCTGTAGCTGATGAGATTAATATCCCAGGCGTTTTCACAATCGGGGGGCATGGTACCCCCACATCTATTGAATCCGCAACGCGCAGTATCATGACAGCTAAAGATCTAGCATATCTAATTAAATTTGATGGGAATTATAAAGATGGGATGACAGTTTGGTTATTTTCTTGTAATACAGGTAAAGGACAAAATTCATTTGCTAGCCAATTAGCTAAAGAGTTACATACAAATGTAATAGGACCTGACACGCTATGGACGTGGTGGGGGCGAGGAACTAATGGTAAGTTAAAAATGGATACAGTGCTAACAGCACCAACGAACCTTAATTCAAATAAGGATCTAATGGCTATAACAACAAAAGACCTTGGTAATTGGATAACATATGGGCCATCTGGGCACCCCATTTCTAATATGCAAGGTACGCCAGAAAAACCCAGTGATATAAGATAGGTTGTAGATGTATGAAAGCATGCTTGTTACTATTTTTTTATTTCTCTTTTATTTGTCAATTGCATGGTGCTGATGTGAAAATAAAACAAAACGAAAGTATGATGGGGTCTACAGCAATGACCTATGATTTAAGTGAAAAAAAGTTGATGAAACTGAAGTATAAATCACAACATGGTGATTCAGAGGCATCATTTCGACTATATCAATATTACTGCTTTACTAAAAATAACATTTACAAACAATTGCGATTCTTGGAAAGATCAGCATCTCAGGGAAATGTTACAGCGCAGTTTAATTATGGAGTCTTTTTATCAGATACAAATCCAACATTATCAGAATATTATAATTTGAATGGAGCTATTTATTGGATGGAATTCGCTGTAAATAACGGTAATATTGATGCAAAGAGCAAACTTCAAGAGCTCAAAAAGCTAAAGCGAATGGATAGAAGGAAGAATAAGGAGAATCCGTAAAAGCAATAGTTCATCAGACTGCCGCAGCAGTAGTATGATGATGAATCAGGGCTGTACTATAACTATTATCGGTAACATTAACCGCAGCAGGGGCGGTATAACACTCAGGCTCCGATTGGGCTGGAAGGTAGGTGGAATTTTTATCAGTATCCGTTGAACCCGATTTCTGGAATCGATCCCCTTGGGATTAGCCACCTGTTTATACAGCATAACTTTAGGTATGCTTTCGTGTGTTTCAGATATACCATGTGATGATAATTTTTATGATGTGCTTAGTATTCCAGTCGCTTCTGGTAATAATATGCAATGTAAAAATAATCCCCGTTGTACACATTTATAAATAGATGGCCAATACCTCAAGGCCTATGGAGTTGGAATGTTAATGACCCGGGAGCAAGCAATAGAAAACCTGACGGCATACGATTAGTACCGTCAGTTAATACAGGAACTTATAATCGCAATGGATTTTCAATACATAGTTGTTTAAACGCTTTTGGTCCGTCTTTAGGACCTCGATTCTGTTCCGAGGGTTGTATAACTGGTTTATCTAATGACATGCAAAAATTAAATGAGTTAATATTTTCAGAGCCAGATAGCACATTAACAGTTACGGACTAAAAAATATGGCAAGGTTATTAACAATTGTATTTTTTTCTCTATTTCTGCGAGTGCAGTTACTGCAAGACAATTTCAGAGAGAGTTAGATTTGGCAGACAAAGCAATATTATGGGCACTAATATCAGCCAGTACTAAAGAGGGACGAAAAGCGTGTTCACTAAGCTATTTTGCCTGTAAGGCCGCAGAGGCTGAACTCGGACTGGCATATATGGCTGCGAATGATAACAAGGAATTTCTCACATCCTTATCTAATATAATGAGGTACAAAATAGATGCTGGACTTTCCGAATCCTATACATGCTATTTATTAAGTAAGGGAAAGATCATAAGACCATATCTGAAAAATCTAAATCCACTCCAACTTGCCGCTGATTGCATTGAAACAGTAAATAAAATAAAAGATAAGAATAAAAAAATCATTGATATAAATTCAGTTAATATTTGTAGTGATGATAAAAATATAAAATTGAGAGTTAATAGTACTATTATGGCCATTGATGATTCTATAAAGTGCATCGATGAATGATAACTTAATTTTATTTAAAAATATATTAATAACTCACTCTCCAGGAGTTTTTTTAACTTAGTTTTATAATGAATACGATAATTAAAAGTGAAGAAGAAAATAGTTGTATACATATATTCCATGACCCTACATTGTGATCTATAGATTAAATATTTTTTAAATGTGACTGTCATCCTTCAGATAATAAAGCCATCATCGCAATAGATGGAAAAGCACTCCTGCTCTTTTTTGATTAGAGCCGTCGCAGGAGGAACAACTCATATCATCATTGCGATCTCGACGATGTATAGTCTCATCCTGCGGCAGAACAAGACGGATAAAAAATCCAATGAGAGCACACTCATCCAGAACTTATTAACATAATGAATATTAAAGAAAAATCATCGCAGCTAATGAAGTAATATGCAAAAATAATTAGTCCTTACAAGGAGCAAAGTTCCATAATCTCCCCCTCCCCCTCAATGATCCAAATAAAGATAATGCATCCAGCTGGTCATTCTTAGCAGCACTTTCCGCATCACCGAAACATGGCTGAAATGGTCGGAGTAAACCGCCACCTGGGCGTAGATGCCGTCGGGTAAGGCATCGATATCATCGTTAGGGTCCAGTTCAATGGTTCCCAGCACACCGTCCGTGCCGGGCACGACCGTTAATGATTGCAATACCCCCTGCGCCTGATAAGAACCGCCTGGCACGACAGGTAAAATACTAGTCAGTTTGCCGTGAAATACCTGCCCAGGTAGCGCGTTAAACACCACTTCCGCATCATCGCCGGGTTTCAGACGTAACAGCGAGTTTTGCCGAAATTGGGCGACAGTTTGCCGTTTTTGCTCGGGGATGAAGACCATCACCGGACGCAGCGGCAAGGCAGCTGCGTATGTACCTGGGCGGATCAGTACCTGAGTAACGTAGCCATTGCTCGGCGCGCGAATGACAGTCTGCTCAAGGTTATATTTTGCTTCAGTAAGTTGCGCTCTTAAGCTCACAATCTGCGATTGCTCGCCGTTAACCATACTGTCGAGCTGGCTCTGGATCTGCGCCTGCTCCGCCACCGAGCCTTTCACCAGCGCATCCTGCGCGAGGAAATTTTGCCGCGCATCGTCGATGTCACGTTCCGAGAACGGATTCACCGCCGCCTGGCTGCCTTTCAAGTAACGTTGATAATTTTTAAACAGACGGTCGCGCTCCGCTGAAACCTGGGTGGTGTTGGCCTGCGCTTCAGTGAGCTGCGCACGCAGCGTCTTTATATTATGCGTCGCCGTCATCAGGTCAGCCTGAAGTCTGTCAACTCGCGCCTGGTAACGAACCGGGTCGAGCTTAAAAAGCACCTCGCCCTTTTGAATAAGCTGATTATTCTTGTCAGTGACTTCAGTAACAATTCCCGTCACCTGTGGCGTGATAGGGATCGCTATCACTGCCTTTTGCGCGGTAAAAGTGTAAGGGTGGTTGTAGTTCATCAACAAAATCAAACCACTCACCAGAAACACGCCTCCCAGCGCCGCCGTCGCCAGCGTCCACTGATTTACCGGAATGCGGAAGATTTTAAAGACCGCCCACGCCAGCGCCACGTAAGTTAAAACAATCAATAGATCCATAATTAGATCTCCGGGAACGTGGAATAGTCAGTCTTTTTCTCGGCGGCGAGTTGATGCTCCAGCCGGGAAATTCGGTCAGAAAGTGAGGCGATTTCCGGGTCAGTCGCTTTCTCCTGCGACGCAACATGTGACTGCATACCCCAGCCACGCTCCGGTTGATAGAGCGTCGCCCAGATCCACAGAAACGGCCAGATAACATGCAGAGTAAACAGGCTCACCCAGCCCGCCGTATGAATAGCGTCGGCATGGGGGTGATTGCGCTTTTTGGCAATCAGATAAGGGATGTCATGTATCGCGATGATTCCATAAAAAATCACCAGAAAGACGAAGATCAGCACTCCCAACGCGAAATAGTTTAGAAACATATCTGCCTCGGATTCACGTTTATCAGTGTTGTTTTTGGGCTGGCAGCCAGAAGGGAGTCAGGCTGATATTTTGACAATAATCCGGGTTCGCGATTCTCGCCATAACACCAAAGAATAATTTTTAGAGGTGATGAGTTGCTTAGTTACATAACGATTGTATGACGAAGGCATAACATGCTGTAGATCACATCAGGTGAACGCCGTAAGAAAATATCTTGTGATTCAGATCACAAAGATTCAACAAACCATCAAAACAAAAATGTGACACTACTCACATTTAAATGCCATTTTTAGCGAAAATCGCCGCCTTGTTGCTTTTTTACACAAGCGTTTTGTGATGAACGTCACGTCAATTACCTCTCTACCCCCTATATTTATGTGATTGATATCACACAAAAGGCCGTCGACTGGACAGTTAACCGATTCAGTGCCAGATTTCGCAGTATCTACAAGGTCCGGCTACCTCTGCCGCCACATTAACAAAAAACCTCGGGCTTCCAGCCTGCGCGACAGCAAACATAAGAAGGGGTGTTTTTATGTCATCCGATATTAAGATCAAAGTGCAAAGCTTTGGTCGTTTCCTCAGCAACATGGTGATGCCAAATATCGGCGCGTTTATCGCGTGGGGTATCATCACCGCGTTATTTATTCCAACAGGGTGGTTACCGAACGAGACGCTGGCGAAGCTGGTCGGGCCGATGATCACTTATCTCCTGCCGCTGCTGATCGGTTATACCGGTGGTAAGCTGGTAGGCGGCGAACGTGGCGGCGTAGTCGGTGCCATCACCACCATGGGCGTTATCGTCGGCGCAGACATGCCGATGTTCCTCGGTTCTATGATTGCAGGTCCGCTGGGCGGCTGGTGCATTAAGCACTTCGACCGCTGGGTAGACGGTAAGATCAAATCCGGTTTTGAGATGCTGGTGAATAACTTCTCCGCAGGCATCATCGGGATGATCCTCGCTATTCTGGCATTCCTCGGCATTGGCCCGATTGTTGAAGCCCTGTCCAAAATGCTGGCTGCGGGCGTTAACTTCATGGTTGTCCATGACATGCTGCCGCTGGCGTCTATCTTTGTTGAACCGGCGAAAATCCTGTTCCTCAACAACGCCATTAACCACGGTATCTTCTCGCCGCTGGGTATTCAGCAGTCCCATGAACTGGGTAAATCAATCTTCTTCCTGATTGAAGCTAACCCAGGTCCAGGTATGGGCGTGCTGCTGGCGTACATGTTCTTTGGTCGTGGTAGCGCTAAACAGTCTGCGGGCGGTGCGGCAATCATCCACTTCCTGGGGGGTATCCACGAAATCTACTTCCCGTATGTGCTGATGAATCCGCGTCTGATCCTCGCAGTCATCCTCGGCGGTATGACTGGCGTGTTCACGCTGACTATACTGGGCGGTGGTCTGGTTTCTCCGGCATCTCCGGGTTCTATCCTTGCTGTACTGGCGATGACACCAAAAGGTGCTTATTTCGCTAACATCGCGGGTGTGTGTGCGGCGATGGCTGTCTCCTTCGTTGTCTCTGCTATTTTGCTGAAAACCAGCAAAGTGAAAGAAGAAGATGATATTGAAGCAGCAACTCGTCGTATGCAGGACATGAAAGCTGAGTCTAAAGGCACATCTCCGCTGTCTGCGGGCGATGTGACTAACGACCTGAGCCACGTACGTAAAATCATCGTTGCCTGTGACGCCGGTATGGGTTCCAGTGCGATGGGCGCAGGCGTGCTGCGTAAGAAAATTCAGGATGCAGGTCTGTCACAGATTTCGGTCACTAACAGCGCGATCAACAACCTGCCGCCAGATGTGGACCTCGTCATCACTCACCGTGACCTGACCGAACGCGCTATGCGCCAGGTTCCGCAGGCGCAGCATATTTCGCTGACCAACTTCCTCGACAGCGGCCTGTACACCAGCCTAACCGAACGTCTGGTTGCTGCCCAGCGCCATACTGAAAACGAAGTGAAAGTGAAAGACAGTCTGAAAGACAGCTTTGACGATTCCAGTGCTAACCTGTTCAAACTGGGCGCGGAGAACATCTTCCTCGGTCGCAAAGCAGCAACCAAAGAAGAAGCGATTCGTTTTGCTGGCGAGCAGCTGGTGAAAGGCGGTTACGTTGAGCCGGAATACGTTCAGGCGATGCTGGATCGTGAAAAACTGACCCCGACTTATCTGGGTGAGTCTATCGCGGTGCCACACGGTACGGTTGAAGCGAAAGATCGCGTACTGAAAACGGGCGTGGTGTTCTGCCAGTACCCGGAAGGCGTGCGCTTCGGTGAAGAAGAAGATGACATTGCCCGTCTGGTGATTGGTATTGCAGCCCGTAACAACGAGCACATTCAGGTTATCACCAGCCTGACCAATGCACTGGATGATGAGTCCGTCATCGAGCGTCTGGCACACACCACCAGCGTGGATGAAGTGCTGGAACTGTTGGCAGGTCGTAAGTAATCCAATCCCACCCTCTCCACATGGAGAAGGTGGGGTTAATTGCCTGATGCGCTACGCTTATCAGGCCTACAGGATGCATCACGATTTGTTGAATTTGCACGTTCTTGTAGGCCGGATAAGGCGCTTACGCCGCATCCGGCGCTGCCCCTCTCCTCACGGAGAGGGTTTGGGTGAGGGAAAAGCCTCACCCCAGCCCTCTCGGGTAAAAACATTGATGAAGGTTAATACTATGAAAGCATTACATTTTGGCGCAGGTAATATCGGTCGTGGCTTTATCGGTAAACTGCTGGCAGACGCGGGTATCCAACTGACGTTTGCCGATGTCAATCAGGTGGTACTTGATGCCCTGAATGCCCGTCATAGCTATCAGGTTCATGTGGTTGGTGAAACCGAGCAGGTAGATACCGTTTCCGGCGTCAATGCTGTCAGCAGCATTGGTGATGATGTCGTTGATCTGATTGCTCAGGTCGATTTAGTCACTACCGCCGTTGGCCCGGTTGTGCTGGAACGTATTGCTCCGGCTATCGCCAAAGGGCTGGTGAAACGTAAAGAACAAGGTAATGAATCCCCGCTGAACATCATCGCCTGTGAAAACATGGTACGCGGTACCACGCAGCTGAAAGGTCATGTGATGAACGCCCTACCAGAAGACGCCAAAGCGTGGGTAGAAGAACACGTTGGCTTTGTCGATTCCGCCGTTGACCGCATCGTACCGCCTTCGGCTTCGGCAACTAACGATCCGCTGGAAGTGACGGTAGAAACTTTCAGCGAATGGATTGTCGATAAAACGCAGTTCAAAGGCGCACTGCCGAACATCCCAGGCATGGAGTTAACCGACAACCTGATGGCATTTGTCGAACGTAAACTCTTCACCCTGAACACGGGTCATGCTATAACCGCGTACCTCGGAAAACTGGCCGGTCATCAGACCATTCGTGACGCTATTCTCGACGAGAAAATCCGCGCGGTGGTAAAAGGTGCGATGGAAGAAAGTGGTGCGGTACTGATCAAGCGCTACGGCTTTGACGCAGACAAACATGCGGCGTACATCCAGAAAATCCTCGGTCGTTTTGAGAACCCGTATCTGAAAGATGATGTAGAGCGCGTAGGCCGTCAGCCGCTGCGTAAACTGAGTGCTGGCGACCGTCTGATCAAGCCACTGCTCGGTACGCTGGAATACAGCCTTCCGCACAAGAATCTGATTCAGGGGATTGCTGGTGCAATGCACTTCCGCAGTGAAGATGATCCGCAGGCTCAGGAACTGGCAGCACTGATCGCTGACAAAGGTCCGCAGGCGGCGCTGGCACAGATTTCCGGTCTTGATGCCAACAGCGAGGTTGTATCCGAGGCGGTAACCGCTTATAAAGCAATGCAATAATGGTGGACCAGGCGCAGGACACCCTGCGCCCGAATAACAGATTGTCAGATATGCAGGCAACAATGGAACAAACCCAGGCCTTTGAAAACCGTGTGCTTGAGCGTCTGAATGCTGGCAAAACCGTGCGAAGCTTTCTGATCACCGCCGTCGAGCTTTTGACCGAGGCGGTAAATCTTCTGGTGCTTCAGGTATTCCGCAAAGACGATTACGCGGTGAAGTATGCTGTAGAACCGTTACTCGACGGCGACGGTCCGCTGGGCGATCTTTCTGTGCGTTTAAAACTCATTTACGGGTTGGGCGTCATTAACCGCCAGGAATACGAAGATGCGGAGCTGCTGATGGCATTGCGTGAAGAACTAAATCACGACGGCAACGAGTACGCCTTTACCGACGACGAGATCCTTGGACCCTTTGGTGAACTGCACTGCGTGGCGGCGTTACCACCGCCGCCACAGTTTGAACCAGCAGACTCCAGTTTGTATGCAATGCAAATTCAGCGCTATCAACAGGCTGTGCGATCAACAATGGTCCTTTCACTGACTGAGCTGATTTCCAGAATCAGCTTAAAAAAAGCCTTTCAAAAGTAAGCAACGTCTGCTTACTGCCCCTCTACCTGCTTCGGCCGATAAAGCCGACGATAATACTCCAGACGTTGTAGATATAACGGCACGCTTTCATCGGGTATTCCGGACGGAATCGCGTTACGGGGAGGAAGTTTTTTCAGATACTCCCGGAACGCCTGGCTTGATGCCATGAAATCTACGGCTTTATCGATAAGAAGCGGAACGTTTTCACCTAATTTGCCCATGATGATATCTCCGTATTACCCCGCGCCGGGAATGCGCGGCCGCCAATTTTAGTTTAGGTTCCCGGTAAAGATGACATTAAGGAAAACGTGCTGAATCCTCAATAATCATCCGCTGCTGTTTATTATCTTTTTTCTATAGATTTCTTAATTAATCAACGAATTGCGTAGTTTTTGAGCATGTTAATGATTACGTTGCAGAACTATTACAATGTCATCAGTTGTGAACAAAGCACTTGGTCGCGCATACTAGGGGCTATAAATTTATCTTTATCAGAAGCCATCACATGAAAGAAGTCGAAAAAAACGAAATCAAACGTCTCAGCGATCGCCTGGACGCCATCCGCCACCAGCAGGCCGATCTGTCGCTGGTTGAAGCCGCAGACAAATATGCCGAGCTGGAAAAAGAGAAAGCCACGCTGGAAGCAGAAATTGCTCGCCTGCGTGAGGTTCATAGCCAAAAACTGAGTAAAGAAGCACAAAAACTGATGAAGATGCCGTTTCAGCGCGCAATTACCAAAAAAGAGCAGGCTGATATGGGCAAGCTGAAGAAAAGTGTTCGCGGACTGGTGGTTGTGCACCCAATGACCGCACTGGGCCGTGAAATGGGCCTGGAAGAGATGACCGGGTTTTCAAAGACCGCGTTTTAAGCCCCTCAGACGACTGGTACGATCGTATCAACCCGCATCTGACTTGCGTTAGCTGGTCAATGCGGGGACTCTCCTGTCTACTCGCCTAATGACCAAACAATTCACTCCCCTTACGTCGATTTACCGCTGGTTGATATTCTGAAAATGCATCTTTACCGAAATAACCACCTATAAACAATAAAAATATATAGAAGATATCATTTATTAATTAACAAGCAGTTACGTCTCTTTTTTTCGGATTTAATTGTGAAATTTTAATCATCATATTCATACAATCAATTATCTGTAAAATTTTTCCCATACATGGTTTCTTTCATATTTGACATTTATTAATAATCATCATTAGAATCCACGAAAAATATTATATTCATACAAACACAGACATCTTTTGAAACTAATGATACATTTTTATGATGAATGCTTAAAACAATATTTAATCGACACACATCACTGTCATTAATGTAAAGCAACATAGATCACCAATAATACAATGGACAACTCTACCGGCATTGATCGCTGGTCGGAGGCAATAAGGATTTTCACATGAACTTGAAGAAGATTTTTTTCAGTGCTGTCACTGTTTCAGTTCTCTGCGCATTAACGGGATGTGACTACATTCAAGAAGGCAAGCCAGAAAGTAGTTTACTGAAACAAGAAGAAGAACATAACAATAAAATTGTGCTACTTGAAAAACAACAAGCACAGCTAAAGAGTCAACTCGAAACTATTCAAAAACAACAAACTGGCATAATAAACAGCACAAAGACTTTAACTCACGTAATTAAATCCGTTAAAGACCAACAAAATACTTTTATTTTTACCGAGTTTAACCCAGCAAAAACGAAGTATTTCATCCTGAACAACGGTTCGGTGGCTTTAGCGGGCCGAGTGTTATCCATTGACGCCACAGAGAATGGCAGTGTTATTCATATTTCACTGGTCAACTTATTAAGTATACCAATCTCAAACATTGGCTTTAATGCGACATGGGGTGGTGAAAAACCTGTCGATGCCAAAGAGTTTGCCCGGTGGCAACAATTACTTTTCAACACATCAATGACATCCACATTGAAATTATTACCAGGTCAATGGCAAGACATTAATTTGACACTGAAGGGTGTATCGCCAAATAACCTGGGATATCTGAAGTTAGCCATCAATATGGAAAATATTCAGTTTGACAATCTTCCCGCTGCTGATAATCGGCAGAAAAGAAGCAAAAAATAAATGCAATTAGTACGCTTATAACAAGGAATAGCGAGCATCATTAATGAACAAAATATTTAAAGTTATCTGGAGCCCTGCCACAGGGAATTATACTGTTACCAGCGAAACGGCAAAAAGCCGTGGCAAGAAATCTGGGCGCAGTAAGCTGTTAATTTCTGCGCTGGTTGCGGGTGGGTTGTTGTCATCGTTTGGGGCGCTGGCTGATAATTACGACGGTCAGGGCGTTGATTACGGCGATGGCTCAGCTAGTGACGGCTGGGTTGCTATCGGTAAAGGTGCAAAAGCAAATATTTTTTTAAACAACGCTGGTGCCAGTACCGCTTTAGGTTATGACGCTATAGCTGAAGGCCAATATAGCTCTGCCATCGGCTCAAAAACCCATGCTATTGGTGGTGCATCAATGGCCTTTGGGGTTAGTGCAATCTCTGAAGGTGACAGGAGTATCGCGCTGGGTGCATCGTCGTATTCATTCGGCCAATACTCAATGGCCCTTGGTCGTTATTCCAAAGCGCTGGGTAGATTGTCTATAGCTATGGGGGATAGCTCCAAAGCGGATGGAGCAAACGCCATTGCGCTGGGAAATGCCGCTAAGGCGGCTGGTATTATGAGCATCGGTCTCGGTGATAATGCCAATGCGTCACAAGATTATGCTATGGCGCTGGGAGCAGAAAGCGAAGCCGCTGAAAATGCGACCGCTATCGGCAATAAAGCGCATGCAAAAGGAGTGAATAGCATCGCGTTGGGTAATGGCAGCCAGGCTCTGGCAGATAGTGCAATTGCTATTGGCCAGGGCAACAAGGCTAACGGCGCTGATGCTATCGCTCTGGGTAATGGTAGCCAGTCGAGTGGCTTAAACGCTATTGCCTTAGGTAAGGCCAGTGTTGTAACTGGCGATAATAGTCTTGCGCTTGGGAGCAATACCAATGCCAACGGTATTAACTCTGTCGCGCTGGGCGCAGGTTCTATTGCGGATCAAGACGATAGCGTTTCTGTCGGCAGTGACTCATTACAACGCAAGATCGTTAATGTAAAAAATGGCACGATCAAGGCTGATAGCCACGACGCCATTAATGGCTCACAGCTTTATGCCATCAGCGACTCGGTGGCAAAACGGCTTGGCGGGGGTTCATCGGTAAACGTTGACGACGGTACTGTTAAAGCACCAACCTACAATTTAAAAAATGGTAACAAAAATAACGTTGGCGATGCGCTCACTGTACTCGATCAATTCACCCTGCAATGGGATCAAAACAGAGACAAATACAGCGCCGCTCATGGTAGCTCAACTGCCAGCGTAATCACCGATGTGGCGGATGGCGCAGTTTCAGATTCCAGTAAAGACGCGGTTAACGGTTCACAACTGAAAGCCACCAATGATGATGTTGAGACCAATACCACCAATATCGCTACCAATACCGGAAATATTGCAACTAACACTGCAAATATTGCTACCAACACCACCAATATCACTAATTTGACAGATACTGTTGGCGACCTTAAAGATGATGCCCTGCTCTGGAATGGCACTGCATTCAACGCCGCTCATGGTACGGAAACCACCAGCACCATCACCAACGTGAAAGCTGGTACCCTTTCGGATGACAGTACTGACGCGGTTAATGGCTCGCAACTGAAAGACACTAACGATAACGTGGCGACCAACACCACCAATATCGCTAGCAACACGGCTAACATTGCCACTAACACCAGTAATATTGCCGATAACACTGCCAACATTGCTACCAACACCAGTAATATTGCCGATAACACTGCCAACATTGCGACCAACACCAGCAATATTGCAGGTAACACTGCCAACATTGCTACCAATACCACTAATATCGCGGCTAACACCACAAGCATAAATAGCCTGAACACGTCTGTGGATGCTCTTGAACAGGATGCTATGCTCTGGAACGGCACTGCATTCAACGCCGCTCATGGTACGGAAACCACCAGCACCATCACTAATGTGAAAGCTGGCACCCTTTCGGATGACAGTACTGACGCGGTTAATGGCTCGCAACTGAAAGCTACTAACGATAACGTGGCAACCAACACCACCAATATCGCCAGCAATACGGCTAACATTGCGACCAACACCGCCAATATTAATACTCTCAATACGTCGATCGATACCCTTGAGCAGGATGCAATACTCTGGAACGGAACAGCGTATAGCGCCGCGCACGGTACAGAAACAGCCAGCACTATTACCAACGTTAAAGCAGGTACTTTATCTGAAAATAGTACGGACGCAGTTAACGGTGCGCAGCTGAACGCGACTAACGCGAATGTGGCGACCAACACCACCAATATTGCTACTAACACCGCCAGCATTAATACTCTGAATACATCCATTGACGCTCTGGAACAGGATGCGCTGCTTTGGGATGGCACTGCATTCAGTGCAGCGCATGGTGCAAACAAAGATGCCAGCAAAATCACCAATGTCCTGGCAGGGACTGTATCATCCGCCAGTACTGATGCCATTAATGGCAGCCAGCTTCATGGGTTGAGCAGTTCGATCGCCACCTATCTTGGTGGTGGTGCCACTGTGAGCGATTCTGGCGTATTTAGCGGCCCTACCTATAACATTGATGGTAATGATTACACCAATGTTGGTGCTGCACTTGACGCCATTAACACCTCACTTAGCGACTCACTCGGCGATGCCCTCCTTTGGGATAGCACGACTGGCGCATTTAGTGCCAAACACGGTTCTACCGCCAGCGTAATCACTAACGTCGCAGACGGTGCAGTCTCTGACTCTAGCTCTGATGCTGTGAATGGTTCACAACTGTACGATGTAAGCAACTCTGTTGTCGATGTTCTGGGTGGTGGTGCTGGCGTGAATACGGATGGCAGCATCAGTGCACCAACGTACACCATTGCTAACACTGATTACGATAATGTCGGCGATGCCCTAAACGCGCTTGATACCACTCTTGACGATGCGATGCTATGGGATGCTACCGCAGGTGAAAATGGTGCCTTCAGTGCCAGCCACGATGGCAGTGCCAGCAAAATAACTAACGTCGCGGCAGGAACAATTTCTGACACCAGCACCGATGCGGTTAATGGGGCTCAACTCCACGGCGTTAGCAGTTCCGTCGCTGAGGCTCTTGGTGGTGGTGCGGCGGTGAATTCTGACGGCAGCATCAGCGCACCGACTTACACCATTGCTGATACCGACTATACCAACGTCGGCGATGCGATGAATGCAATTGACTCAACCCTGGATAACGCCTTGCTTTGGGACGCTACCGCAGGTGAAAACGGTGCGTTTAACGCCAGCCATGATGGCAAAGCCAGTGTCATCACCAACGTAGCCAATGGTCAGATTAACGAAACCAGCACCGACGCGGTTAACGGTTCCCAGTTAAATGCCACGAATATGTTGATCCAGAATATTGCCGGTGATACCAGCGAAAGCTATATCACAGAGAACGGTGAAGGTATCAACTATGTGCGTACTAACGACAGCGGCTTAGTCTTTGAGGATGCCAGAGCTACGGGTGTGGGCGCTACAGCTGTAGGTTATAACTCCGTCGCATCAGGCGATAGCAGTGTGGCAATTGGACAGAACAGCAGCAGTACTATTGAATCTGGAATTGCTCTGGGCAGCAGTTCTGTGTCTAACCGTGTCATCCTTCAGGGCTCCCGTGATACCAGCGTAACCGAAGATGGCGTAGTCATTGGTTATAACACCAGTGATGGCGAACTGCTTGGCGCGTTGTCAATTGGTGATGACGGTAAATATCGTCAAATCATCAACGTCGCCGATGGTTCCGAAGCCCATGACGCCGTTACGGTTCGCCAGTTGCAGAATGCGATTGGTGCTGTAGCAACGACACCGTCCAAATACTTCCATGCTAATTCAACGGAAGAAGATTCACTGGCTGTCGGTGAAGACTCACTGGCAATGGGTGCGAAAACCATTGTTAATGGTGATGCCGGGATCGGTATTGGCCTGAACACTCTGGTGTTAACTGATGCAATCAACGGTATTGCTATCGGTAGCAACGCGAGTGCAAATCATGCAAACAGTATTGCGATGGGTAGTGGTTCCCAGACCACCCGTGGTGCGCAGACTGACTACACCGCCTACAACATGGACGCGCCGCAGAATTCTGTCGGTGAATTCTCTGTCGGCAGCGAAGACGGTCAACGTCAGATCACCAACGTCGCGGCTGGTTCAGCGGATACCGATGCGGTTAACGTAGGTCAGTTGAAAGTCACTGATGAGCGCGTAGCGCAAAATACCCAGAGCATTACTAACCTGAACAATCAGGTCACTAATCTGGATACTCGCGTTACTAATATCGAAAACGGTATTGGCGACATTGTCACCACCGGTAGCACCAAGTACTTCAAGACCAACACCGATGGCGTAGATGCCAACGCCCAGGGTAAAGATAGCGTTGCTATTGGTTCTGGTTCCATTGCTGCCGCTGACAACAGCGTCGCACTGGGTACCGGTTCCGTTGCAGATGAAGAAAATACAATCTCTGTAGGTTCTTCCACTAACCAACGCCGTATTACTAACGTTGCCGCAGGTAAAAATGCTACCGATGCTGTTAACGTTGCGCAGTTGAAGTCTTCTGAGGCGGGCGGCGTGCGTTACGACACCAAAGCTGATGGTTCTATCGACTATAGCAATATCACCCTCGGTGGCGGCAACGGTGGTACGACTCGTATCAGCAACGTCTCCGCTGGCGTCAACAACAACGACGCGGTGAACTACGCGCAGTTGAAGCAAAGCGTGCAGGAAACGAAGCAATACACCGATCAGCGGATGGTTGAGATGGATAACAAACTGTCTAAAACCGAAAGCAAGTTGAGTGGTGGTATCGCTTCTGCAATGGCAATGACCGGTCTGCCGCAGGCTTATACACCGGGTGCCAGCATGGCTTCTATTGGTGGCGGTACTTACAACGGTGAATCGGCAGTTGCTTTAGGTGTATCGATGGTGAGCGCCAATGGTCGTTGGGTCTACAAATTACAAGGTAGTACCAATAGCCAGGGTGAATACTCCGCCGCACTCGGTGCCGGTATTCAGTGGTAATGATCCATTAAGTTAGTGTGACTAAGGGCAAACGCCAAATTGCCTGATGCGCTACGCTTATCAGGCCTACAGGGTGATTCTGCACATTCCTATAGGCCGAGTAAGGTGTTCACGCCGCATCTGGCAAGATAAGGCGCTCCGGGTCAACAATCTAAGGGCAATTCTCTGATGAGGATTGCCCTTTTCTTTACCAGACATCTCCCCCCACAAGAATTGGCCCTACCAATTCTTCGCTTATCTGACCTCTGGTTCACAATTCTCCAATTAAAACTCACATCAATATTGCCAATACATAACATTTAGTTAACCATTCATTGTCATTATCCCTACACAACACAATTGGCAGTGCCACTTTTACACAACGTGTGACAAGGAGATGAGCAACAGACTCATTACACGATGTGCGTGGACTCCAGGAGACCTGCAATGAATCTCTGGCAACAAAACTACGATCCCGCCGGGAATATCTGGCTTTCCAGTCTGATAGCATCGCTTCCCATCCTGTTTTTCTTCTTTGCGCTGATTAAGCTCAAACTGAAAGGATACGTCGCCGCCTCATGGACGGTAGCAATCGCCCTTGCCGTGGCTTTGCTGTTCTATAAAATGCCGGTCGCTAACGCGCTGGCCTCGGTGGTTTATGGCTTCTTCTATGGTTTGTGGCCCATCGCGTGGATCATTATTGCAGCAGTGTTCGTCTATAAGATCTCGGTGAAAACCGGGCAGTTTGACATCATTCGCTCGTCTATTCTTTCGATAACCCCTGACCAGCGTCTGCAAATGCTGATCGTCGGTTTCTGTTTCGGCGCTTTCCTTGAAGGAGCCGCAGGCTTTGGCGCACCGGTAGCAATTACCGCCGCATTGCTGGTCGGCCTGGGTTTTAAACCGCTGTACGCCGCCGGACTGTGCCTGATTGTTAACACCGCGCCAGTGGCATTTGGCGCGATGGGCATTCCAATCCTGGTTGCCGGACAAGTAACAGGCATCGACAGTTTTGAGATTGGCCAGATGGTGGGGCGTCAGCTACCGTTTATGACCATTATCGTGCTGTTCTGGATCATGGCGATTATGGACGGCTGGCGCGGTATCAAAGAGACGTGGCCTGCGGTCGTGGTTGCGGGCGGCTCGTTTGCCATCGCTCAGTACCTTAGCTCTAACTTCATTGGGCCGGAGCTGCCGGACATTATCTCTTCGCTGGTATCACTGCTCTGCCTGACGCTGTTCCTCAAACGCTGGCAGCCAGTGCGCGTATTCCGTTTTGGTGATTTGGGGGCGTCACAGGTTGATATGACGCTGGCCCACACCGGTTACACTGCGGGTCAGGTGTTACGTGCCTGGACACCGTTCCTGTTCCTGACAGCTACCGTAACACTGTGGAGTATCCCGCCGTTTAAAGCCCTGTTCGCATCGGGTGGCGCGCTGTATGAGTGGGTGATCAACATTCCGGTGCCGTACCTCGATAAACTGGTTGCCCGTATGCCGCCAGTGGTCAGCGAGGCTACAGCCTATGCCGCCGTGTTTAAGTTTGACTGGTTCTCTGCCACCGGCACCGCCATTCTGTTTGCTGCACTGCTCTCGATTGTCTGGCTGAAGATGAAACCGTCTGACGCTATCAGCACCTTCGGCAGCACGCTGAAAGAACTGGCTCTGCCCATCTACTCCATCGGTATGGTGCTGGCATTCGCCTTTATTTCGAACTATTCCGGACTGTCATCAACCCTGGCGCTGGCACTGGCGCACACCGGTCATGCATTCACCTTCTTCTCGCCGTTCCTCGGCTGGCTGGGGGTATTCCTGACCGGGTCGGATACCTCATCTAACGCCCTGTTCGCCGCGCTGCAAGCCACCGCAGCACAACAAATTGGCGTCTCTGATCTGTTGCTGGTTGCCGCCAATACCACCGGTGGCGTCACCGGTAAGATGATCTCCCCGCAATCTATCGCTATCGCCTGTGCGGCGGTAGGCCTGGTGGGCAAAGAGTCTGATTTGTTCCGCTTTACTGTCAAACACAGCCTGATCTTCACCTGTATGGTGGGCGTGATCACCACGCTTCAGGCTTATGTCTTAACGTGGATGATTCCTTAATGATTGTTTTACCCAGACGCCTGTCAGACGAGGTTGCCGATCGTGTGCGGGCGCTGATTGATGAAAAAAACCTGGAAGCGGGCATGAAGTTGCCCGCTGAACGTCAACTGGCAATGCAACTCGGCGTATCGCGTAATTCACTGCGCGAGGCGCTGGCAAAACTGGTGAGCGAAGGCGTGCTGCTCAGTCGACGCGGCGGCGGGACGTTTATTCGCTGGCGTCATGACACATGGTCGGAGCAAAACATCGTCCAGCCGCTAAAAACGCTGATGGCCGATGATCCGGATTACAGTTTCGATATTCTGGAAGCTCGCTACGCCATTGAAGCCAGCACCGCATGGCATGCGGCAATGCGCGCCACACCTGGCGACAAAGAAAAGATTCAGCTTTGCTTTGAAGCAACGCTAAGTGAAGACCCGGATATCGCCTCACAAGCGGACGTTCGTTTTCATCTGGCGATTGCCGAAGCCTCACATAACATCGTGCTGCTGCAAACCATGCGCGGTTTCTTCGATGTCCTGCAATCCTCAGTGAAGCATAGCCGTCAGCGGATGTATCTGGTGCCACCGGTTTTTTCACAACTGACCGAACAACATCAGGCTGTCATTGACGCCATTTTTGCTGGTGATGCCGACGGGGCGCGTAAAGCAATGATGGCGCACCTTAGTTTTGTTCACACCACCATGAAACGATTCGATGAAGATCAGGCTCGCCACGCACGGATTACCCGCCTGCCCGGTGAGCATAATGAGCATTCGAGGGAGAAAAACGCATGATTATTTCCGCAGCCAGCGATTATCGCGCCGCAGCGCAACGCATTCTGCCGCCGTTCCTGTTCCACTATATGGATGGGGGTGCATATTCTGAATACACGCTGCGCCGCAACGTGGAAGATTTGTCAGAAGTGGCGCTGCGCCAGCGTATTCTGAAAAACATGTCCGACTTAAGCCTGGAAACGACGCTGTTTAATGAGAAATTGTCGATGCCGGTGGCGCTAGGTCCGGTAGGTTTGTGTGGCATGTATGCGCGACGCGGCGAAGTTCAGGCAGCCAAAGCGGCGGATGCGCATGGCATTCCGTTTACTCTCTCGACGGTTTCCGTTTGCCCGATTGAAGAAGTCGCGCCAGCCATCAAGCGCCCAATGTGGTTCCAGCTTTATGTACTGCGCGATCGCGGCTTTATGCGTAACGCGCTGGAGCGAGCAAAAGCAGCGGGTTGTTCGACGCTGGTTTTCACCGTGGATATGCCGACACCGGG
>QRFC01001507.1_pt1 | contig 19210 bp, 7 predicted proteins | sample 1861061 | NCBI WGS metagenome assembly QRFC01 (sample SAMN09711282, study PRJNA482702) | Human gut metagenome, whole genome shotgun sequencing project.
TTATACCGCAGGTAGCTACTCCTGCAAATATAACAAATTTTAAAGAAGGGAGAAATAATAAAAATCAGCCCCTTTCTGACTGATTTTTATTATACGTGAATGATTTGAAAGGAAGTCTGTTAAGAAAAGCATTAAACGCTGTGACGGTAATGGCTATGATTTTTCAGCTTATACCGACAAGCGGAGTATATGCTTTGGAGGAACCCGACAATAACACAGTTACGGAGTTTAAAATGGTTGATGACATAAAGGCATCAGACGAACAGGGATATAACGGCTGGCACTATATGTATAAAACAAGTACCGGCTATGCTGATATGGGTACAAGAACGAGTGCTGACGGCGGTAAATGGAGTGAAGGCGACAACTGGGTGAACTTCTTCCAGGTTCAGCCTGCGTGGGGCAGAGCAACGGCTATCGGATGGCAGGCACCTTATGATGGAACCGTCACATTGACACGCACCGGCAATTTTCGGAGACTTAACAAAGGAAACGGTGATGTAACAGCAACTGTTTTCCTAAACGAAGATGTGCTTAAGCAGAATGACGGAACCGATGCACAGTGGATATTCGGAAAAGATGAGAACTGGGACGACGGTCCGGATCGTTCATACGAAATAACCGGTGTTAAGGTCAAAGCCGGAGATTGGATTTATCATGTGCTTGACTGCGGAACAAATAATGCCTCACCGAATATTCAGTGGCAGCCGATGATAACATATACGGAATTAAGAGAAGATAAAGAACCTGAGGAGCCGGAGCAGAAGAGTCTGTACAAAAAGACAGAGGCATTTGCAAACTGTAACGGCGAGCAGGGCTATGACGGCTGGTATTATATGTACAAAGCCGGCGAGAATAACTATGTAAACATGACATGGGACGGACAGAGATTTTCGGCAGGTGACAACAACGTAAATGTTCATGCGATACAGCCGGCATATTGCAGAGCGACGGCAATCGGCTGGGAGGCGCCGTACGCGGGAACAGTAACGCTCACTCCAACCGATGATATTGTATACAGAATGGGAGCATATGCCGATGGCGGAGATGTAACTGCAACGATAAGGCTTAACGGCGAGATTCTTAAGCAAAATGACGGAACGGATGCGCAGTGGGTATTTGATAAAATGAATAACCATGACAACGGTGCTAAAACCTACAAAATAGAGAATGTAAAAGTAAACAAGGGCGACATGATATACTACGAGGTAGACTGTGGTGAAAAGAATGGTGCATCGGATATATATTGGAAACCTCAGGCAGAGTATACATATTTTGAACCGTATCACATTGAGGGTGACGGAACAAAAGAAAATCCTTACCTTATATCCTCTGTTAAGGACGTAAATTCTGTGGCTGAAATTTCCGAGCAATCGGAAGAAGAGATTTTTGCTAAGATTACGGGCAATGTAACATTGAATAAAAACAGCAAAATCGGCAAATTTACCGGAACGATAGACGGCAACAATAACAAGATAACTCTTGCGGGAAACCCGTTTATCGAAAAAGCGTCAGGTGATGTTACGATTCAGAATTTGATGATAGACGGAACGGTAAAGGGCAGCGAAAACGTGGCTTCATTTATAGGATATACGGATGCTGCGTCAGTGACGTTGGAAAACTGTGCAAACATTGCAAATGTAACGGCAGATGACAATGCTGCGGGATTTGTAGGATATGTAAACTACGGCGACAGCGTTAAAATGACAAACTGCTATAATTACGGCACGGTTATCAGCAGCGGTGTGACCGTAAATCCGTGTGCTAACACAGATATTATTGCGGAAGAAGAATATATAAACTGTTATTATCTGGAAAACAGTGCAAAGTATAATAAAACTCAGCCGTATAATTCCACTGTCATTACGTCAAAGACGGCTGCGGAATTTGGAAGCGGTGAGGTTGCGTACTTGCTTGGCAGTGCGTTCGGACAAAAGCTGACATCACCTGCCGACAAGTATCCTGTATTCAGGACAGACAGCAACGGTGTTTACAAAAAGGGCAGTGAGTATTCCAACACATTGCTTGAAAAAAACGAATTGTCGTTTAATATGTCAAGCTCGTTCCCGTCAAACGGCGAGCAGGGAATAGACAACTGGTATTATACATATAGGTCGGATTCTGGAGAATATAAGCCTGTTAAATGGTATTCAAACGGAAATGATAAGCGTTTTGCAAATCAGGATGCCAACGGAAATGTAACGCACTTTATAACTGCAAACGGTATTTTGCAGCCTCAGGCAGGCGCACCTATTGCTGTGGGCTGGAAGGCACCGATGTCGGGAAAAGTAAGACTTACTACGGGAACACCGATAAGGAAGGTAACTAACGGAGCACCTGTCGGAGCAAAGATAGTTCTCAATGATAACGTCATATGGCAGGAGAGTATAGCCGGTGATTTGACTGATGAGAAACTGGGCAAGACATATGATATTGTCGTTGATGTAAATATTGGAGAAACAATATATTTCCAAATCGACTGTACCGATGCATCGAGTGCCGGAACACTTTGGGTACCGCAGGTCAAGTATCTTCAGACGGCTAAATTTATGTCGGACGGCGAAAAAATATCAAGTGCGGCGGATATAAAAGACGGCAAGTCGATTGAGTGTTTATTCTACGATGAAGGTCAGCTTGAAAAAGATGTATTGATATATCTTGCAGCATATGACGAAACCGGAAGTATGAGAAGGATTTCCGCTCCGTCCGCAGTAAGCGGAAAAGGAGTCCAAGGCTGTTCGGTAAAGTTTGACGCAGACTTTAATGCGGACTCATACGAGAATTGGGAATTGCGGCTTATGGTGATAAACGGCGACGGAATAAACATAAATCCGATAATCAAACCGGAATTGTATTGTATTAAGTAATTTCCGGAGCGGCGGACATGAGAAAGGAAAGTGATGTAAATTGAAAAAACTGATTTGTATTTTGCTGACGTTACTGTTGATTGGTCAGGTATGCGTATTTGCCGAGGATACACCGGCCATTGCATCGTATACGGCTACATTTTCCGAGAAACAGGGAGTAAACGGCTTTTATTACTGTGAGAGCAAGAGCGGACAGATCAAAGAGCTTGTTTTCAACATTGAGTCCAACGGAAGTAAAAGGTGGATAGCCGAAAGCGGAGGTTATCCGATGCTCTACAGTAACTACGCAACGCCGGGAGGCTCGTCGGATTTTGAAATGATGTTTGTTTCTCCTATGAGAGGAACGGTAAGGCTACAGGGAATCGTATACAGAGCACCGGGTTATATAGGTGATTCAAGCTTTGGAGATGGTGTAAAGCTGAGCATATTAAAAAACAGCCGGGCTATTTGGAGCGGCAGTATCGCGTCAAATCAGGCGTCGGAGAGTTATGACGTAACAACATCGCTTGCAGTGGGTGATAAGCTGCACTTTGTGGTTAACTGCGGACAGCACAACTACTTTGACGCTACGCAGTGGTATCCTACCGTAGACTTTATTTCAACGGAATACGTTCGTGATGAATTTGACCCGCTGTATTATCAAAAGAGCGGAAAGGACATGAAGAAGCTTGAGTTTTCCGACTCGGCAGACGGGTATTTGGCTGATGACGGAGTCGCATTTATAAGCGATCAGGCGGTAATGCCGAGCGATAAATATTCGGTTGTAAAGAGATTTAAGATAAGTGAAACGGGCAGATACAGAGTTTATGCGCCTGTGACATCGAGCAGCACAACCGGTTTCGGAAATGTAATAAGGGTATTGAGAAACGGTGAGGAGTGCTGGAAACAGCTGCTCCTCCCGGGAAATACAAGCACGCTTGACATCGGCATTTTTGCGGAAAAGGGCGATTATGTCAATGTAGAGGTCGGAGTAAACGGATACGGCGGATTTAATCGTTGTCAGTGGACTTGCGATGTAACCAAATATATGGGTAAGCTGTTTAAGGAGTGCGACACAAGTGCGGGCAATTCATATACAGTGACGAGAGAATACACACTCAGCTCGTTTATCAAGAATGCGGGAACTGCAAATGTCGGAGTATACAGCGAAAAGTACGCTAAAGTTCCGATGGCATACAACAGTGCGTCAAAGAGATGGGAAAGCGGAGTTTCGGGAGAAAAGGACTATGTGAGCGAAACGAGTGCAGGCCCCGGAGTTACGACTGACGCCATTATAGATATTAAACTTCCCAAAACAGGAATTTTAAAATTGGAAGGCAATCTGAATATTGCTTCAAGTTCGGACGGCGTTTTGACAAAAATCTACTTAAACGACAGACTTTTGTGGTCAAACCGTGTTGGCAGCGAGCAATCCCTGAGATGGGACGATAAATTTGATGAGGTTTACTTCCTAAATAAAGTGAATGCTATGACATATGTGAAGTCGGGTGATGTACTGTCGGTACGATTCAATAAATGGAGGAGTGACGGAGGTGACAATGTCGATATATCGGATGTAAAGCTCAAGTATGTTGAGGGAAGTGTTCTTTCGGAAACAACAAAGTGGAAGCTGAAAAACAGCACTGTTATCGACACAAAGACCGGTGCGGTTCATAATAACGGAACAGACAACGGAAACATAAGCATAAGCATAAACAACGGAACGACATATATGGCAAAATCCGATTTGGAAAAGGTATTCGGCGACAAGGCGGCAGATGTTGAGGCGCTGTATCCGAATGATAATTCCGTACCCGTAAGAGCGGCAGCAGAGTCGATTGGAAAGACACTGTTTTGGTCAGCCGACAGAATGATAATGCTTTATGACGGAATATCTGTATTTTACGGTTATCCGGAAGACGGTGAAATAAGAACGCAGTTGGAGTTGGGAGGCGATTTATTTGAATAAAAAGATTACTTCGCTCATTTTGGCACTTGCGATGATGCCATGTTTCGTTTCATCTTTTGCGAAGGACGATGAGAAAAAACCGCAGGTTAAGGTTGCGGAAGCCGCTTACGGAACTCCTGTTATTGACGGAGAGCAGGACAGCGTCTGGAACCGCACGAACTATAATGTGTTCGATAATGTCGTGGGAACGGACAGCACGTTTTATAAAGGCTGGTTCAAGGTTCTGTGGGATGATGAAAATATGTATATGCTGGCAAAGGTTTATTCGGAGCAGTTCAGCAATATGGATGACTCACCGTGGGAAAACGATTCCATAGAGTACTTCATTGATGAGGATTGTAAGCGTACGACAACGTATTATGACGATGATTATCAGCTGCGTATCGGCTTTGACTCTGCCTTGTCGGCGAACAATTACGATCTAAACAAGATGACGGGAAAAGCTGTAAGGGGCGATAATTATTACATTGCGGAGCTCTCGTTCCCATATAAAACAGTAACTCCGTATGACGGTATGGAAATAGGCTTTGATGTTCAGGCAAACGCATCGAAAATGATAGGCTTTGCGAGAACTCTGTACGCATGGAATGTTAAATCCGGAGCACCGCAGGCAAATACATCAACGCACGGAAGCTTGATTTTGAGAAAGAGCGTGGCGGTAAAGCAATTTGAAGAGCCTGTGTATGAGCCGAGAAAGATTGATGTTGATTTTAACGGGATAAGTCAAGAAGAAACGGTTAAATATCTTGATAATGTTACAACGACCTTTGACGGCAAGGAATACAATTATCCAATCGTTCTTGTCAATGAGCATCCGAGCATGGAAATAGGCAATTTGGCTGATGTGATAGGTGGAAAGGCGAGCGGAAACACGCTGACGGTCGGAGATGTAAAGCTTACATATACCGAGGACAGCCGTCTTGCACAGTACGGTGACGGACATTTGATGCTTGACAGATGCCCCAAGCGTGTGAACGGAAAGCTGTATGTTCCTCTTAACTCACTTTTGCCGACAACAGGCTGGACGGTTGACTACCGCAGATTTAATAATACTGTTACGATAGAAACGGGAACTAACTACCCCGAGCCGGAGGTTACGGTAAACGTAAAGGATTACGGTGCAGTAGGTGACGGAAAAGCGTATGACAGAGATGCGGTTATTGCGGCATTTAAAGCAGCTGCGGCATTGGCTGAGGCGGGAACACCGTCAAAGCTTGAATTTGAAGCGGGCAAGACATACAGAATAAACGAAAAGCAGGATGCGTTTGCACTTTTCGATTTGGACAATATAAGCAACTTCACCATTGACGGCAACGGCAGTACGATATTGTTTGAAAGACCTACAAACAGTCTTATAAATATTGAGGGCTGCACAAATATCAAGGTTAAAAACATTGATGTTAAATATGATGAAAGAGTAATCATATGGGGATATGTTAAATCGGTAAACGAGGACGGACAGTCCATTAACATTGATATCCCGGAGGACAGTCCTCTGCCGGCGGACGACGCATGGGCGCAGTATTATTGCACTTACGCAGGTGACGGACCGTGGATTTTCGGAAACATCATGGATTCGACAGAGGCTGTACCAAGGTTTTTGCCTTTTGACGCGCTGATGATAAAGTCGGTGGAGAAGGTTCAGGGCAGAGAATACAAGGTGACATTCAAAAGCTCTATTGCGATGTACAGCTCTCTTATACAAGAGGGAGACCGATTCCCGTTCAAGAGCCGCTGGAATTCGTATGATTTCGGTGAGTACAACAAATACGGCCGTCCGGACTTCATAAGTGTTTCATACAGCAAGGATGTAACATTTGAGGGAGTAAAGACAACCAATTCACTGTTGATGCTCGCACCGATGTCATACAATCAAGGCAGAATAACTTTAAAAGACTGTGAGATGTCATTGGCGCCGGGTGCGATTATAACATCAAGTGCGGACGGAGTGCATTGCGGTTCAAACCGTTTCGGAGTAATAATTGATAACTGCAAGCTTGGAAACTCGTTTGACGACCTTATAAACACTCAGGCATACTGCGGCGCCGTAACAAAGACGGTTGATAGCTATATATATGAAACAAGCCGCGATATGCAATGCGTTGTTGGTGACGAGATAGCATTCTTCAACACGTCAAACCATGAAATCGTAGGCACTGCGTTTTTGAAGGATATTGAGAAAACGGAGGACGGAAAGTACAGACTTACCGTTGACAGAAAGATAGACAAGGTTGTTTCACAGGGAAATTCAACTGTTCCGACATCAATGTATAATCTCGATTCGGCAAACAAAGGAAATATCATACGAAACAGCACGTTCAGAAACTCAAGACGACACGCGTATATCATAAGGTCTGCTTGTTCAATCATCGAGAACAACCGCATGGAGAACAATGCCGGAGCGGCAACGGAGGCGGCAAACGAAATTCACGGAACAAGCAACGAGGGACTTGTACCGTCCGCATTGACGTTCAGAAACAATGTTGTTAAGAGTGAGGGTATCGGTTCGCAGTATGTTCCGCTTAGGGTGTATTCGTGGAATGCACAGCTTGGCGAACAGGCTTGTATAGACGGTGTTCTGATTGAAAACAACACAATCGATGTTCCGAGTCTTCATGGTTCCATAAGCATAAACTCCGTAACAGGACTTTATATGCTTAACAACACGATAAAAGCTGATAAAATGTTAAACGAGTCAACTCAGCCTGTAGTTATAAGCAATTCAAGCATCAAAATGATAGACGGATTGAATTTTGACTATAAGCAGAATGTCAATGCCGTTATAACCATAGCGGCTTGCGAGGTTGACGAGAGCAATATCAAGAACATTAATATTATTGGCAGCAATACAGCGGTACCGTATTCAATTAAGTAGTAATTAAAGCATGGAATAATATGAAAAAATATTTAATTAAAAGGATTTTATGCGTCGCAGCGGCGGCTGTCATCGTACAATCGATGACAGCTGTAGCTGTATCCGCGGCGGAAACTCTGCCGTCTTATGCAAAGGCGATTTCGTTCAGTGCCGGAGAGCAGGGCAATGGCGGCTGGTACTATATGTACAAGGACACAAGCACCGGCGAGTATGTCAACATGACATGGAACGGAAGTCAGTTCAACGGAGACGGCGGCAACGTAAACACACATTTTATTATGCCGGGTTACGGAACACCGTCGGTAATCGGCTTTGAGGTTCCTTATACGGGAACGGTAACACTGAAAGTTACCGATAATGTCATATACAGATCTTCTGCCAACTCGAAAGGCGGAGACGTAGCTGCAACGCTTAAGCTAAACAATGATGAACTCTGGACTCATACATTTGACAATACTTGCTATAACACCACAGGAAAAACTTCAGTATATGTCAAAGAAAACGTAAGCGTTAAAAAGGGCGACATGATATATCATGAGGTTGACTGCGGCACAAATACTACAGCGGCGGATATATATTGGAAACCGATAGTTCAATACACAGCAGTAAGCGATCCCGACTATAACAGGGTTACGGAGTTTAAAATGGTTGATGACATAAAGGCATCGGACCAACAGGGATATAACGGTTGGCACTATATGTATAAAACGGGTACCGGCTATGCTGATATGACTACAAGAACGAGTGATGACGGCGGTAAATGGAAAGAAGGCGACAACTGGGTGAACTTTTTCCAGGCTCAGCCGGCATGGAACAGAGCAACGGCTATCGGCTGGCAGGCGCCGTATTCGGGAACCGTCACATTGACACGCACCGGCAATTTTATGCGATTGAACCCGGGAAACGGTGATGTAACAGCGACTGTTTTCCTAAACGAAGATGTGCTTAAGCAGAATGACGGAACCGATGCACAGTGGGTATTCGGAAAAGATGAAAGCTTTGCTGTCGGCCCGAATCGTTCATACACCATAACGGACGTTAAAGTCAATGCGGGAGATTGGATTTATCATGTGCTTGACTGCGGAACAAATAATGGCTCATCGAATATTCAGTGGCAGCCGATGATAACCTACACCGAAACAGCAGCAAGAATTAACGGTGCGGGTACAGCCGAAAATCCGTATATCATAGCGTCTGTTTCAGACTATAAGGTGTTTGCGGATATAGTGAACAGCGAAAATTCATCAGCTTGCGCAAAGCTTACATCGGACATTGTATGGAACAGCAACACGCCGCAGCTTGTGAATTTTTCGGGAACGATAGACGGAAATAATCACAAGATTACTCTTAGAGGAAAATCGCTTATAGAGTCCGCGTCGAACGGTGCTGTTATAAGAAATCTAACTCTTGACGGTGCTGTTAAGGCAGAAAACAATGCGGCGTCATTTATCGGAAATATAAGCGGAGTCGGACAGGGCGTAATAATTAAAAACTGCGCAAACATTGCAAAGGTAACCGCGTCAGGCAATAATGCGGCGGGATTTGTCGGATATGTAGGTGCGGACGGTGCTTTGACAATTAAAAACAGTTTTAATTACGGTGCTGTCGTCAGTGCGGGCAATGCGGCGGACGCTTTTGCAAATTCCGAGACGGGAGAAAATATCACCTGTGAGGGATGCTATTATCTTGCGGAAGGTATAAAAAACAATAGCTCAACCGTTATTGATTCCCGGTTCGGTTATCAGGCTGCGGCTGAAAAATTCGCAAGCGGAGAAATAGCTTACAAACTTAACAACAGAGCCGGCGACATTGCATTCGGTCAGAGGATAGGCGAGGATATGTATCCGACAGGTGCAACGGACGGCGCAGAGGTTGTGTATAAGTTGGGTACCGTATACACAAATACAGACGGAATGTTTGCTGTGACGGGTACCGAGAGTGCCGCATTTTGTGCAAGTAAAGACGCTTTTGCGGCGGTGGCGGATCATGAGAACGGAGTGTTGGTATCAGTAAAAGCAGCCGAGGTTAAGGCAAATTCAATATACAGAGTCGATTTGCCAGAAAAAGCGGAGGATACCGAAAGAAAAATGTTCGTATGGAACTCCTCCGGTGAAATGGTTCCGATTTGCGATGCCGTTATATATGAGCCGATTCTCGACATACCCGAAGGAACAGCGCTTATGACGGTAAGCTTTGACGGTAGGGAAGCGGCGTATCCCGCTATGATTGTGGACGAATATCCGATTATGGATATTCGTGAAATTGCAAAGATAACCGGCGGAACAGCACATGGAAACAAGCTCACGATAGGAGAAGTCAATCTTGAGTATACTCCGGACGAAAGACTTGCAAAATACGGTGACGGACATCTAATGCTTGAGAGTGCGCCTAAGCTTTTGGACGGTAGGCTGTATATTCCGGTCAGTTCTCTTATGCCGACGACCGGCTGGACTGTTGAATATAAAAGATTTGAAGACAAGCTTATAATAGAAACAGGCACGAATTATCCGGAGCCACAGACAACGGTGTATGTGCGAGATTATGAAACTGTCATAACGGATAATAATGATGACAGAGATGGAGTAATAAAAGCGTTTAAAGCCGCGGCTGCATCGGCGGAATCGGGAATACCGACAAAGCTTGAATTTGAGGCGGGAAAAACCTATCACATAAGCGAAAAACAAGACAGTTTTGCACTGTTTGATTTGGATAATCTCAGCAACCTCACAATCGAGGGCAACGGCTGTACTTTTATATTTGAAAGACCGACAAACAGTCTTGTCAATATAGAAGGCTGTACAAACATAAAGGTAAACAATATTACTGTCGAGTACAAGGAAAGGATTGCTATATACGGAACGATAACGTCAAAAAATGTTGATGAAAACACGATAAATATAGTAATTCCGGACGACAGTCCTCTGCCGGCAGACGAGGCTTGGGCACAGCTCTACTGCACCAATCAGACGGAAGGATCGTGGATTTTCGGCTATCTCATGAATGCTGCAAAGGATATACCGGGCTTTGCACCGTTTGACGCATTGAGAATAACATCAATAGAGAATGTTTCGGGCAGAGAATATAAGCTTGTAGTCTCCGAGTCATTTAAGAATTATGATTCGTCGATTAAAATCGGTGACAGATTTGCATTTAAGAGCCGCTGGAATTCATACGATTTCGGCGAGACCAATAAATACGGACGTCCTGATTTATTGGTTGTAACCCGAAGCAAGGATATAACATTTGACGGAATAAAGACAAACGGCGCTCTGCTGATGTTGGCTCCCGTATCATACTGTGACGGACGAATAACGTTTAAAAACTGTGAAATGAAACCGACAAACGGTGATTTGATAACATCGGCGGCGGACGGTATTCACGCATCGACAAACCGATTCGGAATTATAGTTGAAAACTGTAATTTAAGAAATGCGTTTGATGACCTTATAAATACGGAGGCATATTGCGGAAACGTGGAAACAAAGCTTGATGAATACACCGTTGAAACGTCGAGAGATATGTATTGTCGGGTAAGCGATGAAATAAGATTTTTTGATACCGAAAACCATGCTGTTATCGGAAGGGCATTTTTAAAAGCCATAGAAAAAACCGATGACGGAAAGTATCGGCTGACATTGGACAGAACAGTGGACGGAGTTGTTTCGGCTGAGGAGGCGAGCGTTCCTACGGTAATGTACAATATGAATGTCGCCAACAGCGGAAATATCATAAAGAACAACACGCTTGCCAATTCAAGACGTCATGCGTATATCATAAGATCCGCAAACTCTATTATCGAGAACAACCGAATGGAGAATAATTCGGGTGCGGCAACGGAGGCGGCAAACGAGATTTACGGAACAAGTAATGAGGGACTGTTCCCGTCAGCCTTGACATTCAGAAACAATGTTGTACAGAGTGAGGGAATAAGTTCAAGATATACTCCGCTGAAGGCATATTCGTGGTATGCGCGTACGGGCGAGCAAAAAGCTATAGACGGACTGCTCATTGAGAATAACACAATTGATGTTCCGAGCGTCAACGGTTCTATCAGCATAAATTCGGTAAACGACCTTTATATGCTTGGCAATACGATAAAGAGCAGCGGCGAATTTGCAAATGATGTAATACCGGTAAAAATATCAAATTCAAAAATAGCAAAAATAGACGGCATTGATTTTGATTACAAGCAGAATGTTTCTTCTGTTATAAGTATTTCGGGCAGCGAAGTTGACGAAAGCAACATAACAAATATTAACATCATGGGTGGCAATACGGCAAAACCGTATTCGATAAAGTAGAAATAATTATTATTTAATAATTATAAATAAAATTCAAAAAAGGAGAGTGTTTTTATGAAAAAACAAGTAAAAAAACTTCTAAGTTATGCATTGGCAGCCTTTACTGCTTTACAGTGCATGACTGTTGGAACAACCGCATCTGCGGCGGAAGACACGTACTTCCCTACATACAAAAGAACAGATGCTTACTCGTCCGGCGTACAGGGAACGGGCGGCTGGTATTTTATGTACGAGAACGCCGCGGGCGAGTATGTAAAAATGACCGGTACGTTTAGCGGCGAAGATGCGCGGTTCGACGAGCATTTTATGGTTCCCGGTTTCGGCGTGCCTGTGGTTCTTGCTTGGGAAGCACCTTATACGGGAACGGTAACGCTGACGGAACAAGATAATGTTTACAGAAACGGTCCTTACCCTACAGGCGGTGATGTAACTGCCACACTAAAATTAAATGATACGATTTTAACGGACGACAAAGGAAAGAAAACACAGTGGGTATTTAATAATACCTGTGAAAATGGTATTGGAAATCAAGAATACACAGTGACAGGTCTTCATGTAGATAAAGGCGATGTAATCTACCATAAAGTAGATTGCGGAACGAATAACACCGGTGCGGCGATATACTGGAAGCCTATTGTAACCTATACCGAATGCGAAATGATTCCTGATGCTCAAGCAACGTTTAAAAGAACAGTTGCGTTTTCCGATGGCAAAGGAGTACAGGGCTATCATGGCTGGTATTTCTGTAAGAAGGATATAACAACTAATGAGTATGTACAGTTAAAGTGGGACTCAAGTCAATTCAGATTGGACGATACACATGTAAATGAACATTTTGCACTTCCGGGCAGTAATGCGCCTGCTGTAATTGCATGGAAGGCACCATATACAGGAACTGTAAAGTTAACGCATCAAGATTCTGTTTACAGAGATGGTGCAACGGAAACTGCGGGGGATATAACTGCCACACTTAAGCTCAACAATAATGAATTATGGAGCCATAGATTTGACAAAACGTGTACCAACACTCCGGGAAAAACAGCAACCTATACAATACAAGACGTACATGTAAATAAAGGTGATGTAATTTATCACGAAGTAGACTGCGGAACAAACACAGAGGGAAGATCTATTTACTGGAAACCGATTGTAACATACACCGAAATGGAGGTTATCCCGGATAAAACTCAAACAGTATACAAAAGAACAGTTTCATATCCGGTAGGAGCACAGGGCTATCATGGCTGGTATTTCTGTAAGAAGGATATAACAACTAATGAGTATGTACAGTTAAAGTGGGACTCAAGTCAATTCAAATTGGACGATACATATGTAAATGAACATTTTGCACTTCCGGGAAGTAAAGCGCCTGCTGTAATTGCATGGAAAGCACCGTATACGGGAACTGTAAAGTTAACGCATCAGGATACTGTTTACAGAGATGGTCCAACGGAAACTGCGGGGGATATAACTGCTACCATTAAGCTCAATAATAATAAATTATGGAGTTATACATTTGACAAGACGTGCAGCAACACTGCGGGAAAAACAGCAACCTATACAATACAAAACGTACATGTAAATAAAGGTGATGTAATTTATCACGAAGTAGACTGCGGAACAAACATAAATGGAAGATATATTTACTGGAAACCGATTGTAACATATACAGCGTTTGATGAGGTAGTTAATGTAGAAAAAGTTCTTGGCATTACAAATATATCGGAAACCGGCGGCGTTGACAATAACGATACATTGCAAAATGCAGTTGCACTCGGTCAGGCGACAATAAAGGTTGGCGGTACAGATGTAAAAGCTCTTGCAGATGCGACAGATGCTCAAACACCGGGCGAAGTTGTTGTAGATAGTGCTAAAACAATAGATATTTCGCTTACAGGTAATTCGCAAGGAAAAGACTTAAAGAATTTAGACGTTATAATGAAGTCTGATTTAAAAAATAACAAGGGATGTTGTTATGATTTGACATTCCAATACAAAAAAGTAGGAGAAACAGGGTTTACAACCTTCTATCAGGCTGTATCAACAAGGAAGCCCGGTCAGAACATTACATATCCGGCAGTAAGACTTAGTGCGAAAGAAATTAACGCAGTAACAAATATTGATACAATAAGAATTATATCAAATTCCGCAGATGGAGTTTTGGCGGCAATATCGGAAATTGACCTTAACACAACAGAGGACAGTGCAGATGTTGCAGCAGCAAAGACAGCGAAAGTAAACGAGCTTACACTTAATAAACTCTACCAAGACAATATGATGTTCCAGCAGAACAAGCCTATAAGAATAACAGGTAAGGGCGGTAACGGAACAGTTACGGCAACACTTTCGGGAGCAGGACAGACATATACTAAGACAACAGCAGGAAATCCTGACGGTTGGGTAATAGAGCTTGATGCTATTGAAGGCGGCTTTGACGAGTACACATTAACAGTAACTGATGGTGTTACAACAAAGACAGTTTCAAATATCCTTATCGGTGAATTGTGGCTTGCAAGCGGACAGTCAAATATGGCATTCATTCTGGAAGGAACAAGTCATCGTGACGAGGATAAGCAGAACGCAAACAACGAAAATATAAGATTTTTCATTCAGAATACGTCATTTGCACCGATTGAGCCGTCAGAAAACAGCTTAGAGGGTAAATGGTATGATGCATCAACAGGAGACAATCTTACTTTTGTGTCAGCAGTGGCATATCACTTCGCATTGAACCTATATGAACAGTTAGACGAAACAGTTCCTGTAGGCTTTATGCAGGCAGCATTGGGCGGTGCAACACTGCAAGGCTTTGTGCCGGAAACATTCTTAACAGAGAATGGATATGAAAAATATAATGACTCAAAATCACATGACACTTATGATGAAACAGATGCTTTGCCTCTGTTCAGACTTCGTGCGACAGGAGTATATAACGGTTCTGTTAATCCTATAAAGAATATGAACTTTGACGGAATTATTTGGTATCAGGGTGAGAGCCATTCAGGTGATACAGTAAACTATAAAAAGATGCAGCCTGAGTTTATCGGATTTATGAGAAACTTGCTCAGAGATGAGGAGCTTCCGTTTATTTTGACACAGCTTCCGTCATATGGTGCAGGTGATGCAGAAACCAATTGGCCGAAAATGCGTGAAGTACAAATGCAGAATATGCTGACAGTACCTAATACCGGAATGGCAGTAACGATAGATACGGGTGAAAAGAATGATATTCATCCGACAGATAAGCGTCCGATAGGTAAGCGTCTGGCACTTGTTGCGGCAGCTAAATTCTTTGGTAAAGATGTTGAGTACATGGGACCGATGATTGATAAGGTTACAAAGCAGGGTGACAATCTTGTTATCAGCTTTACTCATGCAGACGGTATTAAGGTAACAAGCGGAGAAACAATCAATAACTTTGAGGTTTCCACAGACGGAGCAACATGGACAACGGCAGAGGCAAAACTGGTTGACGGTAAAGTTCAGGTAGCTGCAAACGGAGCATCAAAGGTAAGATACTGCTACACAGGATTTGCTGAAAATGTTAATCTTTATAACGGTGCAGACCTTCCTGCAATGCCGTTTAATGCGGCAGCACAGGAAACAGGAGAATGGACTGTTACGCCAAACGGTGATTCTGTACAGGTTTCAAAAACAGAGCTGAACACAGATACTCTTGTTAAGAATGAAAAACTGATAGTTGCTGTATATAAAACAGACGGAACACTTGTAAGAGTACAGAGCGTTCCCGTTACGGCAATTATAAACGAGAATGTAAGCGTGAGTGAAACATTTGATATTAGCAATGGCGATTACTATAAGGTGATGCAGTGGAAGGATGTTGACAGCATTACTCCTGTAAGAGCGGCACAAAGATTTAACAAATAAATCATCATATGCACAGTGGATAAAACGTTGAATAAAAATATATTTGGGCGGTACGGCTTTATGCCGTTCCGCTCAAAAGGTAGGTTGGAGTTGTATTTTGTATGAATGAGTATATTAATCCCACAAGAATTGTCACCGAGCGTAATGTCGAAAACTCCGGAAACATTTTGGAGAATAACACTGTTCAGGCAGTTTTTAATGACAGAAATTGTATTAAAATTAAAAGCGGAGGGTATATTCTGCTTGATTTCGGCATAGAGCTCAACGGCGGAGTGGTTGTTACAATACAGTCCGTATCGGCGAGCGATACAAAGCTGAGAATAGTTTTCGGCGAGAGCGTTTCCGAGTCGCTTTCCGATTTGGGTAAAAAGAATTCGGGAAATAATCACTCTGTAAGAGATATGACGGTTGACGCTGTTTTTATGAGCACTCAAAGGTTTGGAAACACGGGCTTTAGGTTTGTAAAGCTTGAGGCGGTCGGCGGAGATATTTCCGTAAGGTGCGTAAAGGCTGAACCCGATATACGGGATATAAAATATCTTGGAAGCTTTGAATGCAGCGATGAACTTCTGAACAGGATTTGGAAAACAGGTGCTTACACCGTTCAGCTGAATATGCACGAATATCTTTGGGACGGTGTAAAACGAGACAGGCTTGTTTGGATAGGCGATATGCACCCGGAAACTTCTGTTATCGGGGCTGTATTCGGTGATGATGAATGTATCAGAAAAAGCCTTGACCTGATTCGCGACAATGCTGCTGCTGACGGAGGTTGGATGAACAATATTCCTACATATACGTTTTGGTGGATAATCATTCACTATGAAAAATATATGCACACCAATGATTTGGAATATCTCAAACAGCAGAGGGATTATATGCTTGTGCTTGTTGAAAAACTGGCGGATATTGTTGAAAAAGACTTTGAAGACGACAGAAACAGCGATGCGCTGTTTGTCGATTGGAGCAGCAAAAATCAGGACGGCGAAATTGAAGGCGTTAAGTCGATAGCCTGTATTGCTCTTAAGTGTTTGAAAAAAATGCTTGAAATTCTCGGAGAAGATGAGGCGGCAAAAAAATGCGGAATATATCACAGCCGTTTAAAAGAAGAAAAGGCTGATGATAATATTGAAATAAACAACAGAATTGCCGCTCTTACGGTTCTCGCTGAGAGAAATTCCAAGAAATCACTCGATAAGACGTTAAGCACAACAGAATATGAGATGTCATGCTTTATGGGATTTTATATTTTGCGCGCCTTATCGATGATTGGTAACAATGAAAAGGCGCTTGAGCTGATAAGACGCTACTGGGGAGCGATGCTTGAGCTTGGTGCCACAACCTTTTGGGAGGAGTTTAAGCCGGATTGGGCAGAGAATGCGGCGAGAATTGACGAGAAAGTCCCTGAGGGAAAGGACGACATTCACGGCGATTTCGGCGAACACTGCTATGAACGCTATAGACTCAGCCTGTGTCACGGCTGGGCAAGCGGACCGACGGCGTTCTTATCGGAAAATATTGTCGGAATAAAAATTTTAGAGCCGGGATGTAAAAAACTCAGCATTTGTCCGAACCTTGCGGGGCTTGAGTGGGTTAATGCGGATTTCCCGACGCCGTACGGAATTGTGCGGATAGAGTGCAGATGCGTAAACGGAAAGACGGAAACGCATATAACTTCACCCGATGAGATTGAAATTGTTACCGAATAAAAAATATTATGAAAGGACAAAGAAAAGATGAAAAAAGAACAAATCAAAAAAATTATAGCCGTTGCCGTTTCGGCAATTATGGCTATGGGTATGCTCACTTCATGCGGAGCGGGCGGTTCGTCAAAGAATGCTGACGGCAAGACCGTTATCACCGTAGGTGATTGGCCGCAGAAGGAGGGCACAGACAAGGACAACATGGAGGAGGCAAAGGCAAAATTCGAGGCAGCCAATACCGATGTTGAGATAAAGCCGGATGCATGGACCTTTGATCTGCAGTCGTTCTATGCAAAGGCTGCGGGAGGCAAGCTGCCGACTGTATACAAGACCAACTTCACAGAAGCATCTCAGATTATCGATTCCGGATATTCGGCAGACATTACAGCGGCTTTGGAAAAGTACGGTCTTGCTGACAAATTCAATAAGGACATTCTGAACTTGGTATCAAAGGACGGAAAGATTTATGCGTTCCCGTATGCCGCATACGCATTCGGACTGGCATATAACGTTGACCTTATGGAGCAGGCGGGACTTATGGAGGCTGACGGAACTCCGAAACAGCCCAAGGACTGGAACGAGGTTGCGGAATTTGCCGTAAAAATCAAAGAGGCAACAGGCAAGCCGGGTATCGCATTCCCCACGGCGTCAAATTTCGGCGGCTGGATATTCACGCCTCTTGCATGGTCATACGGCGTAAGCTTTATGGAAAAGGACAGCGACGGAAAGTGGCAAGCAACATTCGATTCACCCGAGGCTGCCGAGGCACTTCAATATATAAAAGATTTGAAGTGGAAGTATAACGTTTTGCCGTCAAATTTAATCGTTACGGGTGATGATTACTATAAGATATTCGGCACGAACGGCGCAGGTATGATAGTTGCTGCGGGCGATGTTCCGAATATGCTCACACAGTACGATATGAAGCCGGAGCAGATCGGTATGATGGCTATGCCGGCAGGCCCCAAAAAGCACGTAACGCTTATGGGCGGCAACCTCTATGCAGTATCACAGGCTGCTGATGAGGATCAGATTGATGCGGCTGTAAGATGGATTATGAACGGTAACAATCCGGAGCTTACCGACAAGGTAAAAGAGGCCAATGAGAAAGAGATTTCCAAGAAGCTTGAAGATAATCAGCTTGTAGGTATTAAGATTATGTCTGTTTGGAACGGCAATGCCGATTCGAAAAAGTACCAGGACGAGGTGATAGAAAAGAGCGCAAATGCAAATATCAACCATGTTAAGCTATACAATGACTTCATGGCAGATATGGGCGAATGTGAGCTGCGCGCCGAGGAGCCTGTATGCGCTCAGGAGCTGTACTCGATACTTGATTCATGTATCCAGGCGGTATTGGAAGATGAGAATGCCGACTGTGCAGAGGTATTAAAGAAGGGATGTTCGGATTTCCAGCAGAACTATTTGGACAATCTTGATTATTGATATAAAAAAGATTTTGAAAAAGCTGCGCCTTTGGCGCAAGGTAAGCTTATAGATAAAATGAAAAGGAGGCATACAGCCTCCTTTTTCAGACCGCTGACAAAGTTAAAGTCAGCGGTCAAATTTTTTGTAAAAAACCTTTTCAAATTACGCGAAATATGGTATAATGTAGGTATAGAAAACAG
>QRFC01001510.1_pt1 | contig 19185 bp, 9 predicted proteins | sample 1861061 | NCBI WGS metagenome assembly QRFC01 (sample SAMN09711282, study PRJNA482702) | Human gut metagenome, whole genome shotgun sequencing project.
CGCTAAACTGCCGTGAAGTGCGGCACCCCGTAGGTCAGACAAGGCGGTCACGCCGCATCCGACATCCAACGCCCGAGCCGGTTGCCTGATGCGACGCTGACGCGTCTTATCAGGCCTACACCGCTGTGAAGTGCTCCACCCCGTAGGTCGGATAAGGCGGTTACGCCGCATCCGACATCTAACGCCCAAGCCGGTTGCCTGATGCGACGCTGGCGCGTCTTATCAGGCCTACACCGCTGTGAAGTGCTGCACCCCGTAGGTTGGATAAGGCGGTTACGCCGCATCCGACATCTAACGCCCGAGCCGGTTGCCTGATAAGACGCTGGCGCGTCTTATCAGCATACGCCACATCCCCGGCATACCATGCCGGATGTGGCACATCATTACAACGCAATATCCGCCACTTCTTTTTGAACGGGTTTCGGTTTCAACTGCGGTTTCGGCGTACTATCTGCTGCCTGCGGCTTGTCGTATTTCAGCCCCAGCACTTCGCTGGTGTACTGCAACTCGCGTTCTGTTGCCGCTACATCACCGTTCAGCTTGCGTCCATAAGACGGAACGATCGCTTTCAACGTAGCCTGCCAATGCGGGCTGGAAACGCGATCGCCAAATACTTTTTCCAGCAGATCCAACATAATCGGCGCGGCAGTTGACGCCCCTGGCGATGCCCCCAGCAGCGCGGCAATGGTCCCTTGCTGGTCACTGACCACTTCAGTACCCAGACGCAGTACGCCACCTTTCTCGGCATCACGCTTGATAATCTGCACGCGCTGCCCCGCTTGCCACAAACGCCAGTCCTCTTTTTTCGCCTGCGGATAGTACTCTTTCAACGCTTCAAAACGATCCTCTTCACTCAACATCACCTGACTCACCAGATATTTCACCAGATCGAAATTATCCAGCCCGACGTGCATCATCGGCATCACGTTAGAGGTGGTGGTGGAACTCATCAGATCCCACAATGAACCGTTTTTGAGGAATTTGGTTGAGAAGGTGGCAAATGGCCCAAACAGCACTACGCGTTTACCGTCCAGAACGCGGGTATCGATATGCGGAACCGACATCGGTGGTGCGCCAACGGATGCTTTACCGTAAACCTTCGCCAGATGGTGATTAACCACGTCCGGGTTTTCCGAAACAAGGAACTGTCCGCCCACCGGGAAACCGGCGTAGTCTTTCGCTTCCGGAATCCCCGATTCCTGTAACAGCTTCAGCGCCGCACCGCCCGCGCCGATAAAGACAAATTTGGCACGAATGTTCTGTGCAGTGCCATTTTTCAGATCGGCAACGGTAACGGTCCAGGTGTTATCGTCATTACGCTTTAGGGCGCGGACTTCGCTGCTGAGTTGCAGCGAGAAGTTAGATTTCTTCTGCAAGGAAGCAATTAACTGGCGGGTGATCTCGCCGTAGTTCACATCGGTACCAATTTCCGTACGCGTGGCTGCCACTTTCTGTTGCGGATCGCGCCCTTCCATCACTAACGGTGCCCACTCTTTGATCTGCGCGTGATCTTCAGAGTAACGCATACCGCGAAACAGCGAGCTTTGTTGCAACGCGGCGTAACGGGCGCGCAGGAAATTAACGTTATCCTCGCCCCAGACAAAGCTCATATGCGGAACGGTATTGATAAATGAACGCGGAGTACGCAGCACGCCGCGCTCGACCTGGTGCGCCCAGAACTGGCGGGATATCTGAAATGCTTCGTTAATGGCGACTGCTTTTTCAATACTGATGCTGCCATCGGCGTTTTGCGGGGTGTAGTTCAGTTCCATCAGTGCAGAATGCCCGGTTCCGGCGTTATTCCAGCCGTTCGAACTCTCCTGCGCGACACCCTCCAGGCGCTCCACCATGGTCATCGACCATTCAGGCTCCAGCTCGCGTAAATAGGTCCCCAACGTGGCGCTCATAATGCCGCCGCCAATCAACAGTACATCAGTTTCCTGCTCCTCGGACGCTTTCGCTTTTGCCGCCATCGAAACGGCATTAAGCCCCACGGCCATCGAGAAGAGCATGGCAGTCACTTTTTTCATCTTGTTAATGCCTTACTTTTAGTCGCTTTATTGCAGGTGAGATTTGCGCGGCATCAACGGTAACACTTAAGTAACAACATTTAAATAATGTTTATAAATTATATTCTAATTTTAGAAACATTATAATTTCGTTGATTAATTATAGGGTTATTAGAAATGAAGGGATTTTTAGCATATTGACCTGACGGCAGCAGTCCGCCAGGTCAGCGTCGTAATATTATGCCGTCCGGGCAACGGCATCACGCGAAGCGGCATCGCGCTCTTCGCCCGTCAGCTCTCTAAGTTGCCCGTTGCGCATTTCCAGCAGGCGGTCGGCGTGGATAAAGTAATGATCATCATGACTGATGGCGAAAATAGTTTTACCCATCTCCTGCATCAGCGGCAGCAACACCTGATAAAACTCACGACGGAAGTGTGGATCCTGATCCGCCGCCCATTCATCCAGCAGGATAATATCGCGTTCTTCTGCCAGCGCCAGCAACAGCGCCACGCGTTTTTTCTGCCCTTTTGATAACTTCAGGTTAACAATACGCCCGTTGCTTAACTCAAGCTTATGAGCCATTTTCAGCTGCGCCAGCCACTTCTCAACCAGTTGCGGGTTAGCGGGTTTACCCTCCGGCCCCAGCAGTTGATCAAACAGCCAGACATCGGTAAACACTGCCGAAAACAGTTTGCGATAATCTTCCGGTTGTTCGCCGCTGACAGGTTTGCCATCCAGCAAGATTTCGCCGCTTTGTGGCTGATACAAGCCCGTCAACAACATCGCCAGCGTCGATTTTCCGCTACCGTTGCCGCCAATCAGAAACAGCAGCTCGCCACGTTTGATGGTGAGATTAATCGGACCAACGGAAAACGCGTTATCCTGATAAGCAAACGTCACGTTACGCAGCTCCAGCGTTTGCCAGTTGGGAAACGCCTGCGGGCGCGGAAACTCTGCTTTGAAAGGCGCGAGCGCGAATTTGTTCAGCTTGTTAAACGCCACCTGCGCCGTCAGCAGCGTCGGCAATGCGCCAACCGCCGAAAGCAGCGGCGTACGCAGGAATAAAAGCGTCAACGAATAGGTCGCGGCAACGTTGGTATCAGCCCAACCGAGACTGTTCGCCATCCAGAACACCAGGCCGATTGCGCCCAGCATCATGATGTTTGACCAGTTCACGGCGCTAAGATGGAAGGTGTCTGCGCGGATAATATGGTGGCGATACTCTTGCGCATCGGGGATGTAGAGGTTGTTAAACACATACTCGGCGCGTTCCCGGTTCAGAGTCAGCTCTTTGCGCCCTTCGAGTACAGTTTGAAAATCCGTATACAGCTTGTCTTCGGTTTCACGCAGGGTCGCCATATGTTTGTACACCCGCGCCACCAGTACAAAACCACCCCAGATGGTGATCGCCATCCAGATAGCCGTTACCAGCAACATTTTGCCCGACAGCATCCACAGATACGCCGCGGAACCGATAGTGAGAATGATCCCCTGCACCAGTTCCGGAAGACGCACAAAAGCAATGGTGATATTGCGCACATCGCTGGTTAATCCCGCCAGCAACGAGGCGCTACCGAGTTGTTCAATGCGCTCGACGTGGGTATCCAGAATCCGCTTGATAAATTCACTACGCAGTCGGTAAACGAAGTGATGCCCCAAAGTGGTGAGCGCCAGTTGCGATCCGAGAGTGACTGCCATCAACAGCAGTAATAATCCAAGAAACTCCGGCAACACCAGCAGACTGGTATCCGCCGTTTCGATAAGGCGCTGATTGATAAAAGCAATTAAGCCAATGCCTAATGCCGCACTGGCGAGGCTTAGCGCCATCACACTGATAAATGGCCAGCGATACTGCCGCCAGACAAGTACAAGAAGTTCCATGCAGAAAACCCGGACAATGAATTACAGCCCGCAGTTTAAACATCTTCGCGCGCACAGCAATAATAATTCTTATTTTTATTCTTTTTTACCTGCCTGACGGAATGTCAGGTTGTAGCGGCAGTCGGTGGTGAGTGGATGAAACCCCGCTTTCAACGGTTGAATACCGTGATAAAACAGCCGCGATTCACCGCCCCATACCACCACATCGCCATGTTCCAACAACAAACGTTTGAGCGGATCATTACGTTTCAGGCCACCAAATTGAAAAATCGCGGGTAAGCCCAGAGAAACAGAAACAATTGGCGCGCGCAGATCCGGTTCGTCTTTATCCTGATGCAGCGACAGTTTCGCGCCAGGAGCGTAGCGGTTGATAAGACAAGCATCTGGCTGGAAATCTGGATAGCCCGCCGCCGTAGCCGCACGTTGACATAAATCATGAAAGCTTTGTGGCATGGCGGGCCACGGTTTATTTGTTTGCGGATCAATGGGCGAATAGAGATAACCTTGCCGATGGGTCGTCCAGCCCAGATGCCCACAGTTGGTCATCGCCACCGACATGGTATATCCCCCGGGGGTGACCATCTGGCGAAACGGCGACTGGCTGGCAACGTCATTAATATCGCGGATCAGTTGCTCCGCAGCGTTAAAAGCAAAACGCCGTAAAATTACCGCACCAGCCGCCAGTGGCTCTTGCCACGGTTCAGCATCGGCAAACAGATCCAACATTACCTCTCCTCATTTTCAGCTTCGCGGCGCAGCAGTTGCGCTTTACGCGACACGCCCCAGCGGTAACCGGAAAGTGTGCCATCACCACGGACCACCCGATGACAGGGTATTATGATAGCCAGCTTGTTGGCGGCACAGGCGCTGGCAACGGCCCGTACCGCTTTCGGTTTGCCGATGGCGTTAGCCAGTTGCTGATAACTGACGGTTTCACCGCAAGGTATCGTGCGCAGTGCCTGCCAGACTTGTTGCTGAAAAGCAGTGCCGCGAATGTCCAGCGGTAACGTCAGCGGCGTATCGCGTTGATTGAGGCTGGCGATCACTTCACGCACATGTTGCTGAAACATCAGATCGGCAGGCGCGTTGTCGGCAGCGGGAAACATCTGCTGCGACTCGCTGATTAGTGTCGCGTCATCATCGCCCAGCAATATCGCGCAAATCCCCCGCTCGCTTTCTGCCACCAGGCAACGACCCAGCTCACAATCAGCCAGCGCGTAACGCACCGCCAGATTTTCGCCACCGTGACGGAATTGTTTAGCCGTCATGCCCAGCGTTTCGTCAGCTTTGCGATAGTAACTGCTGCTGTCGGGGAATCCGGCGTTAAGAATAGACGTCGTCACGCTCTCCCCTTTCGCCAGCGATTCGCGCAAACGGCGAGCGCGCCAGGCCTGTTGCCAGGCTTTAGGCGTCATTCCGGTAGTCGCTTTAAACAACCGATGTAGATGAAATGGACTCATCGCCACCTGGTCGGCTAAGGCTTCCAGCGTTACAGGCGTTTCCTGTTCCAGCAGTCGACACGCGTGGGTGATTTTATCCAACCGATGTTGCTGGGCATTGGCTTTTTCTGGCTGACAACGTTTGCAGGGGCGAAAGCCAGCGGCGAGTGCCTCGCTGGCATTTGCGTAGAAGGAGACGTTTTCCCGCAAAGCATGTCTGGCGCGGCAAGACGGACGGCAAAAGATGCCTGTGGTACGCACGGCGAAAACGAATTCGCCGTCGGCATTCGGGTCGCGGGCTAAGACAGATTGCCAGCGTTGATCGTCAGTTAAGCATGTGGCTTTTTTCATAATCAGCTCCCTGGTTAAGGATAGCCTTTAGGCTGCCCGGTCACCATCACGCAAAAACCAACAATCTTGCGCTTTAATTTTTTTCGCTGACAAGGAAGCTTTTAAACTGTGGTGACATCCAGGTTTTAAAGCTATCGCCTTCTTTGGTGATCATATAAACCGCCAGCCCTTCCCGGCGAACAACCTCTTTAGCTTTCTCCGGCCCGAGTACCATCAAGCCAGTATCCCAGGCATCGGCTTCCAGCGCCGTCGGAGCAATCACCGTCACGGATACCAGATTGTGTTCGATGGGACGCCCGGTTTGCGGATCGATAACATGGGAAAGACGTTTGCCGTCCAGTTCGTAATAGTTACGGTAGCTGCCAGAGGTGCTAATCCCATGACCGTTGATATCCACCACAGCCTGAACCGCGTTTTCTTTATCGGTTGGTTTTTGAATCGCTACCCGCCACGGCAGGCCTTCACCGTTCATACCACGGCTGTTCAGCGCGCCGCCCACCGACACCAGATAGCGGGAAATCCCTTCCTGCTCCATCAAGCGTGCCAAATGATCGGCCGCATAGCCTTCGCCGACGGTGGAGAGATCGACATATAAATCCGGCAGGTCTTTTTGCAGATATTGCTGATGCGACTGATTGATGACCGTCAGGTGCTGTAAGCCGGTTTTGGCTTTCATCGCATCGATCTGTTCCTGGCTCGGAATTTGAACCGGCTGTTGTTCCGGGCCAAAGCCCCACAGATTCACCAGCGGCCCGACGGTTATATCCATCGCGCCATCGGTCTTCGCGCCAATGCGCAGCGAGGTGGTGACGATATCGGCCATCGCTTCACTTACCGGCCACGGCGATAAACTTTGCGAATCGTTAAAGCGCATCAGCGCGGAATCTTTTTTATAGGTCGAAAGCAGCTGATCGTCGGCGTCCAGCTGGGTCTGAATCTTTTCTTTAAGTTCGGCACTGCGTTTGGCATCAATGCCCGGGATGCTGGCACGCCAGAAGGTACCCATGGTTTTGCCTTCAAGAACGGTAACTTCAGTAGCGTGGGTTTTGGCGGGTTGTGGTTTTTGATCGCAACCAACAAAAAAGAGCGCGGCAGCCAGCAGTGCCACGCGGGTAAAGCTTATTTCCATACGTGATTATCCTCATGCGAACGGTCGCAAGAGTACACCAAAAAACTGTGTTTGTACGCTGAAAACAATGAAAAAAGGGCCCGCAGGCCCTTTGTTCGATATCCATCGAGATTAGAACTGGTAAACCAGACCCAGAGCTACGATGTTATCAGTGTTGATGCCAGCGTCACGAGTGAACTGGTTGTCGTCCAGCAGGTTGATTTTGTAGTCAACGTAGGTGGACATGTTTTTGTTGAAGTAGTAGGTCGCACCAACATCAACATATTTCAGGATATCTTCGTCGTCGTAGTTACGACCAGCAACGACACCCAGGTTTTTACCTTTAGACTGCAGGTATGCTACAGACGGACGCAGACCGAAGTCGAACTGGTACTGAGCAACAGCTTCGAAGTTCTGTGCTTTGTTCGCCCAACCCAGGGAACCTACGCGAGTTGCGTTGTAGGTCTGGGTGTACTGAGCAGCAAGGTAGATGTTGTTAGCGTCGTATTTCAGACCACCAGTGTAGGTTTCAGCACGGTCGCCGTTACCGATGTAAGCAGCGGTGTTCTGAGCATCAGTACGTTTGGAGCTGGAAACTGCAGCACCGATACCGAAGCCTTCGTAATCATAAGTGATAGAACCGCCGACACCGTCGCCGTTCTGACGCAGAGCGCCACGACCGTTGTTGGTCATGCCTTCGCCGCTTACGCTACCGTTTTTGCCCTGGTACTGAACAGCAAAGTTCAGACCGTCAACCAGACCGAAGAAGTCGGTGTTACGGTAGGTCGCGAAGCCGTTACCACGCTGCTGCATGAAGTTGTCAGAACCGTAGGTGTCGCCACCGAATTCTGGCAGTACGTCGGTCCAGGAAGTTACGTCGTAAACAACGCCGTAGTTACGACCGTAGTCGAAAGAACCTACATCCTGGAATTTCAGACCTGCGAATGCCACACGGGTCCAGGAGTTTTCTTTGTTGTCTTCAGAGGTATTGCCCTGGATCTGATATTCCCACTGGCCGTAACCGGTCAGCTGGTCAGTAACCTGAGTTTCGCCTTTGAAACCAAGACGTACATAGGTCTGGTCGCCGTCTTCTGACTTGTTGTCAGAGAAATAGTGCAGGCCGTCTACTTTACCGTACAGATCTAATTTGTTGCCGTCTTTGTTGTAAACTTCAGCAGCGTTTGCTGCGCCTGCTACCAGCAGAGCTGGGACCAGGAGGGACAGTACTTTAACTTTCATGTTATTAACCCTCTGTTATATGCCTTTATTTGCTTTTTTATGCCACTGCATACTGATTAACCCTCATTAATCAGTCGGCAAGTCCATTCTCCCCAAAAATGCAGAATAATCCAACACGAATATGATACTAAAACTTTTAAGATGTTTCATTTATCGCTATAGATGTTTCAAAATGTAAATGCAAGGGAACTTTTTAAGATTATTGCGGAATGGCGAAATAAGCACCTAACATCAAGCAATAATAATTCAAGGTTAAAATCAATAACTTATTCTTAAGTATTTGACAGCACTGAATGTTAAAACAAAACCTTCACTCGCAACTAGAATAACTCCCGCTATCATCATTAACTTTATTTATTACCGTCATTCATTTCTGAATGTCTGTTTACCCCTATTTCAACCGGATGCCTCGCATCCGGTTTTTTTTACCCTTCTTTACACACTTTTCATTATTCTGTGCTACCACAGAAAAACTATAACGCTTGTTAACTATTTCACAAATAATTAACATCCGCATAATTTCCAGCAATCTTTGTTTATTTGCAATTATTTTTGTTGGGCTTTTTGTAGGTTATTTGTACAGCAAAATGGCGCTTGTACATCTATTTCCCCCAATGCAGGATGATAAATATCACGGGAGAATAGAGAATCATCAATCAGGTAAGAGTCTGGAATTTCACACTGTACCCTTTATACTGCCCTATCACTTCGCGAAGTTTTAACAGGTCATAAACACGAATGCGTCAGAAAGAGACAACGGCCACGACCCGCTTTTCACTCCTACCGGGGAGCATTACCCGCTTCTTTTTACTGTTGATCATTGTGTTACTGGTGACGATGGGTGTAATGGTACAAAGCGCCGTTAACGCCTGGCTGAAAGATAAAAGTTACCAGATTGTCGACATTACCCATGCTATCCAAAAGCGCGTCGATAACTGGCGTTACGTGACCTGGCAGATCTACGACAACATTGCCGCGACGACCTCCCCCTCCTCCGGCGAAGGTTTACAAGAGACGCGCCTGAAACAGGATGTCTACTATCTGGAGAAACCACGCCGCAAAACGGAAGCGTTAATCTTTGGCTCTCACGACAACTCAACGCTTGAGATGACTCAGCGGATGTCCACTTATCTGGATACATTGTGGGGCGCAGAAAATGTACCGTGGTCGATGTATTACCTGAATGGTCAGGATAACAGTCTGGTGCTGATCTCAACCCTACCCCTTAAAGATCTCACCTCCGGATTTAAAGAATCGACCGTCAGCGACATTGTTGATTCACGTCGTGCAGAGATGTTGCAACAGGCCAACGCCCTCGATGAACGCGAAAGCTTTTCTAACATGCGCCGCCTGGCCTGGCAGAACGGTCATTACTTTACATTGCGTACTACCTTTAACCAGCCAGGACATCTGGCAACGGTCGTGGCTTTTGATCTGCCGATTAATGATTTGATCCCACCGGGTATGCCGCTGGACAGTTTCCGCCTTGAGCCAGACGCGACGGCAACGGGAAACAATGATAATGAGAAAGAAGGGACGGATAGCGTCAGTATCCACTTTAACAGTACGAAGATTGAAATCTCCTCGGCACTCAACTCTACCGATATGCGCCTGGTCTGGCAGGTTCCTTATGGCACCTTATTGCTGGATACGTTGCAAAACATTCTGCTGCCACTGCTGCTGAACATCGGTTTGCTGGCGCTGGCGTTATTTGGCTATACCACATTCCGCCATTTCTCCAGCCGCAGTACAGAAAACGTCCCCAGCACGGCGGTCAATAACGAATTGCGCATTTTACGGGCAATCAATGAAGAGATAGTCTCACTGCTGCCGCTCGGCCTGCTGGTTCACGATCAGGAATCGAACCGCACTGTCATAAGTAACAAAATTGCCGATCATTTGCTGCCGCATTTGAATCTGCAAAACATCACCACCATGGCGGAACAGCATCAGGGGATTATTCAGGCGACGATCAATAACGAGCTGTATGAGATCCGCATGTTCCGCAGCCAGGTCGCGCCGCGCACACAAATTTTCATTATTCGCGATCAGGATCGCGAAGTGCTGGTAAACAAGAAACTCAAGCAGGCGCAGCGTCTGTATGAGAAAAACCAGCAGGGGCGGATGACCTTTATGAAAAACATTGGCGATGCGCTGAAAGAACCCGCACAGTCCCTGGCGGAGAGCGCGGCTAAACTCAATGCCCCGGAAAGCAAACAACTGGCGAATCAGGCAGATGTGCTGGTGCGGCTGGTCGATGAAATACAGTTAGCGAACATGCTTGCGGACGATAGCTGGAAAAGTGAGACGGTGCTGTTCTCCGTGCAGGATTTAATTGATGAAGTTGTCCCTTCAGTGTTGCCTGCCATCAAGCGTAAAGGTCTGCAACTGCTGATTAACAATCATCTGAAAGCACACGATATGCGCCGCGGCGATCGCGATGCCTTACGACGTATTTTGCTGCTACTGATGCAATATGCCGTGACCTCAACGCAATTGGGAAAAATCACCCTTGAGGTTGATCAGGATGAGTCCTCCGAAGACCGCCTGACGTTCCGCATTCTGGACACCGGAGAAGGCGTAAGCATTCATGAAATGGATAATTTGCACTTCCCGTTTATCAACCAGACCCAAAACGATCGCTATGGCAAGGCGGACCCGCTGGCATTCTGGCTGAGCGATCAACTGGCACGTAAACTGGGCGGTCATTTAAACATCAAAACGCGGGATGGGCTTGGTACACGCTACTCTGTGCATATCAAAATGCTCGCAGCTGACCCGGAAGTTGAAGAGGAAGAAGAGCGTTTACTGGATGATGTCTGCGTAATGGTGGATGTTACTTCGGCAGAAATTCGGAATATTGTCACTCGCCAGTTAGAAAATTGGGGTGCAACCTGTATCACACCCGATGAAAGATTAATTAGTCAAGATTATGATATCTTTTTAACGGATAATCCGTCTAATCTTACTGCCTCTGGCTTGCTTTTAAGCGATGATGAGTCTGGCGTACGGGAAATTGGGCCTGGTCAATTGTGCGTCAACTTCAATATGAGCAACGCTATGCAGGAAGCGGTCTTACAATTAATTGAAGTGCAACTGGCGCAGGAAGAGGTGACAGAATCGCCTCTGGGCGGAGATGAAAATGCGCAACTCCATGCCAGCGGCTATTATGCGCTCTTTGTAGACACAGTACCGGATGATGTTAAGAGGCTGTATACTGAAGCAGCAACCAGTGACTTTGCTGCGTTAGCCCAAACGGCTCATCGTCTTAAAGGCGTATTTGCCATGCTAAATCTGGTACCCGGCAAGCAGTTATGTGAAACGCTGGAACATCTGATTCGTGAGAAGGATGTTCCAGGAATAGAAAAATACATCAGCGACATTGACAGTTATGTCAAGAGCTTGCTGTAGCAAGGTAGCCTATTACATGAACAATATGAACGTAATTATTGCCGATGACCATCCGATAGTCTTGTTCGGTATTCGCAAATCACTTGAGCAAATTGAGTGGGTGAATGTTGTCGGCGAATTTGAAGACTCTACAGCACTGATCAACAACCTGCCGAAACTGGATGCGCATGTGTTGATTACCGATCTCTCCATGCCTGGCGATAAGTACGGCGATGGCATTACCTTAATCAAGTACATCAAGCGCCATTTCCCAAGCCTGTCGATTATTGTTCTGACCATGAACAACAACCCGGCGATTCTTAGTGCGGTATTGGATCTGGATATCGAAGGGATCGTGCTGAAACAAGGTGCACCGACCGATCTGCCGAAAGCTCTCGCCGCGCTGCAGAAAGGGAAGAAATTTACCCCGGAAAGCGTTTCTCGCCTGTTGGAAAAAATCAGTGCTGGTGGTTACGGTGACAAGCGTCTCTCGCCAAAAGAGAGTGAAGTTCTGCGCCTGTTTGCGGAAGGCTTCCTGGTGACCGAGATCGCTAAAAAGCTGAACCGCAGTATTAAAACCATCAGTAGCCAGAAGAAATCTGCGATGATGAAGCTGGGTGTCGAGAACGATATCGCCCTGCTGAATTATCTCTCTTCTGTGACCTTAAGTCCGGCAGATAAAGACTAATCATCTGTAGGCCAGATAAGACGCGTTAGTGTCTTATCTGGCATTTGCACCGATTGCCGGATGCAGCGTAAACGCCTTATCCGGCCTACGATTCCCATTATTTCAACAGATTACATTAAAGTAGGCCAGATAAGACGCGTCAGCGTCGCATCTGGCATTTGCACTGAATGCCAGATGCGGCATAAACACCTTATCCGTCCTACGATTCCCGCGATTTCCTGACCCTCTCGGCATATACCGTCAGCGTCTGTTTTATCACATCCAGCGTTACCGGCTTCGACAGGCAGCTGTCCATACCGGACTCCAGACACCGCTGCTTCTCTTCAGCCAACGCATTAGCAGTTACTCCGATTACCGGCAACGTCAGTCCCAACTGACGAATGCGTTGCGTCAAGCGGTAACCATCCATATTTGGCATGTTGACGTCGCTAAGCACGATATCAATATGATTCTTGCTAAGTACATTAAGCGCATCGACACCATCATTCGCGGTTTTACATTGATAGCCCAACGATCCCAACTGATCTGCCAGCAGACGTCGGTTAATCGGATGATCATCCACGACCAGAATCATCATATCGTCATTATCGCTGACCGCTTTGTCCGTCGACGGCAGAGCGTTAGCAGGATCGTCGCTCTCCATCTCGATCAAATAAATACGCGCCAACAATGCCGGTAGCTCATGCGGGGCAGCCACACTGTGTACCCACTCCCCTGGCGCTTTCTCCAGCGGAATACCAATATGGCGACGACAGAAGGTCACTACCGCTCTACCCTGCCATTTTTTACTCACTACCTCGTCAGTAATTAACACATCTTCGGGAGTCGGTTCCTGCCCTTCGTATGTTGTAACGACGATGCCGCTGCGCTGCAAACTGGTTTCCAGGAACTGACAGAGCGACGCATTGCGGACCGACAGCCAGCAGCGTTTACCACTCAACCCTTCCACGCCTTTTTTCTGCGGGTACTGAGCGCCGTACAACGGAATACGCACGGTAAACTGGCTGCCCATTCCCGGTTCTGAATCTACCGAGATATCGCCGTCCATCATGCTGATCAGTTTTTCACAAATCGCCAGACCCAGACCGGTCCCCTGGAAGTTTCGCTGTACGCCCGTTCCGACCTGGAAGAAGGGATCAAACAAGCGCACCACTTCTTTCGCCGGAATCCCCACGCCGGTATCGCGAACACGGATAGAGAGATAATCGCCATCAGCGCGGACATGCAAAACTATACAGCCGGTATCGGTGAATTTTATGGCGTTACTCAACAGGTTGGAGATGACCTGCTGTAAACGCATCGGGTCGCCATTTAAGGCCACTGGCACATCCGGTTCAATAAAGCAGTACAAGCCTAACTGCTTGCGTACCACCAGCGGTAAATAGTTGGCGGTGATGTGGTTCATCACTTCACGCGGTGAAAACTCACGCGGTTCGATCTTCAACTGTTCCGATTCAATCTTCGAGAAATCGAGAATATCGCTGATAATTTTCAACAACAGGCTGGAAGAGTTGTTCATTGCCGTCACCAGCCGATCGACGCCTTTCGGTAACTCTTTGGTTTGCAACAGATCCAGGTTACCGATAATGCCATACAGCGGCGTTCGCAGCTCATGACTGACGGTGGCAAGGAACATCGATTTTGACTGGCTCGCCTGTTCCGCTGCTTGTGCCATCTCCTGCAACGACTCTTCCATCTTCACGCGCGAAGAAACATCCACCAGCACACAAATGGCCACGTTTTCATTACGATAGCGCGAATGGACGAAGCTGATTTGCAGATTGGTATTGTTGCTGGTCAGGACATCAACAAAATTGACCTGCTGCCCACAGATAATTTGCGTCAGTCGTTGGCGGTCCTCATGCGTAAGCATATTGAGATAGGTATGCGCCAGTTCGTTACTTAAAATATTGACGCCATCAGCGGTACGCAAAATGCAGATACCCACTGGCGCGGAGGCGACAATCTTGCGATTGAACTGCTCATGTTCTTCCAGTCGCAGGGCGTCGCTTTCCGCCGGAATGAAAATACGTCGCTCGTACATCCGTGCGAGAGTAAACAATGCAGCTCCGGCAAGCACATTCAGCAAAATTGCGTTAAGGATCAACATGCGAATGCGTTCCAGCACCTTATCAACCGGCACCGAATACACGATGCTTAGCGATGAGGGTGGCAGATTTTTCTTCAGCACCAGCTCCCGGAACCCTTCCGTATAGCCAAACCAGGAGCGTTCCTGCATCCAGCGAGGATCGCCCTTAATTTTACTTTCTGGTCCGGTAAGCGAAATCAGGGTATGACCATTTTCATCAAGAATGGTAACCCCCATCGGCAACGTACCCGGTAAGAAAAAGTTTTCCATCCGGATGGTCTGCTCGACACCCAAAAGCGCCTGCAACCGGTTCGCCAGATAAACTGGCGTCAACGCGTAAAAATACCCGACGCCAGGGCGCGGACCTTCGCTGATCCAGTAGAGGTTACTGCCGCTATCATCTTGTGGTGCATTTCGATATTTATTGATGCGTTCATGCAAAGCTTTCAACGCGGTATCGCGTTCCACTGGCATATCACGCAGACCGAAATTGGCCATGCAGAGGTTATCACTGCCGATTAAAAATACCCGGTTGAGATCGTAAGCCGCAGAAAAATTATCGCGCCAGTAGCGCATAAACCACGCCAATGACTCCAGAGAACCTCGCCAGGTGTTACTCATCGCGGAACAATCGGAGTCGGCAAACAGCGGTTCAAACGCAGGCACATCCGCCTGCGTTTCTCGTCCACGCGGGGAAAGCACACCGTTCTCTGCCGATAAGCGATTTTCGGCGATGTACTTCAGCTCTTTCATCACATCAGAGGTGCGTTGAATAAAGCGCTGAGCCTGATCGGAACTCAGATTAAATTCCTGACGAATTTCCGATTCTCGCTGATGTAACGCATTAACGATGTAAAAAACGGATGAAAAAGCAATCAACAGCCAGAGCACTAACGCCAATGCTCTGAACATGTAGCGCGAGGCTTTCAGGGTTGTACGAAAAGAAGCAAGGTATTTCAAAGGGGCGAAGCTCCGCCTCAGGTGACCGATGGAGTGTGGTTAAGGTAGCGGTAAAAGCGTGTTACCGCAATGTTCTCTCTTCTCTGGAATATGATACACCGCCGAGAAATCATCACCTTAACCTCTGATAATCGTCATATACCGGACAAGACTAGTGGATTTCAGCATGCATTATATGAAGTGGATTTATCCACGCCGCTTACGCAATCAAATGATCCTGATGGCAATCCTGATGGTCATTGTCCCAACGCTTACTATTGGTTATATCGTAGAAACGGAAGGACGTTCAGCAGTCTTATCTGAAAAAGAGAAAAAACTTTCTGCCGTGGTCAACCTGCTTAATCAGGCGCTAGGCAATCGCTACGATCTCTACATCGACTTACCGCGTGAGGAGCGTATCCGCGCATTAAATGCAGAACTTGCCCCCATTACCGAAAATATCACTCACGCCTTCCCTGGCATCGGCGCTGGTTATTACAACAAAACGCTGGATGCGATAATCACCTACGCGCCTTCAGCGCTATATCAGAATAATGTCGGCGTTACCATTGCCGCAGATCACCCAGGTCGCGAAGTCATGCGTACAAATACCCCTTTGGTTTATTCAGACAGGCAGGTGCGCGGCGATATTTTGAATTCAATGATCCCCATTGAGCGTAATGGTGAAATCCTCGGCTATATCTGGGCCAATGAATTAACCGAAGATATTCGCCGCCAGGCCTGGAAAATGGATGTGAGGATTATCATTGTGCTCACCGCCGGTTTGCTGATAAGCCTGCTGTTGATTGTCCTTTTCTCCCGTCGCCTGAGCGCCAATATTGATATCATCACCGATGGCCTCTCGACTCTGGCACAAAATATTCCCACTCGATTACCACAATTGCCCGGTGAAATGGGGCAAATCAGTCAGAGTGTTAATAACCTCGCCCAGGCACTGCGTGAAACGCGGACACTTAACGATCTGATTATTGAAAACGCTGCCGATGGCGTCATTGCCATTGACCGCCAGGGTGATGTAACCACCATGAACCCAGCAGCAGAAGTTATCACTGGCTATCAACGCCATGAACTGGTAGGGCAGCCTTACTCCATGTTGTTCGACAATACTCAGTTCTACAGTCCAGTACTGGATACGCTGGAACATGGCACCGAACATGTGGCGCTGGAGATCAGTTTTCCAGGTCGTGACCGCACCATTGAACTCAGTGTCACTACCAGTCGTATTCATAACACGCACGGTGAAATGATAGGTGCTTTGGTGATTTTCTCTGATTTAACTGCCCGCAAAGAAACCCAGCGCCGCATGGCGCAAGCAGAACGCCTCGCCACACTGGGTGAGCTGATGGCTGGCGTCGCGCATGAAGTACGTAATCCGTTAACGGCTATTCGTGGTTATGTACAGATCTTGCGCCAACAAACCAGTGACCCAATACATCAGGAATATCTGTCCGTAGTACTCAAAGAAATCGATTCAATTAACAAAGTTATTCAGCAATTGCTCGAATTTTCACGTCCACGCCACAGTCAATGGCAACAAGTCAGCCTCAATGCATTGGTTGAAGAAACTCTGGTACTGGTACAAACCGCCGGCGTACAAGCGCGGGTCGACTTCATAAGCGAACTGGATAATGAATTAAGCCCGATTAACGCCGATCGTGAACTGCTCAAACAGGTACTACTGAATATCCTGATCAATGCCGTCCAGGCTATCAGCGCACGAGGGAAAATTCGCATTCAAACCTGGCAATACAGCGACTCACAACAGGCCATTTCGATAGAGGACAACGGCTGTGGCATTGATCTCTCGCTGCAAAAAAAGATCTTCGATCCCTTTTTCACCACCAAAGCCTCAGGAACCGGGCTTGGTCTGGCGTTAAGTCAACGCATCATTAATGCCCATCAGGGTGATATTCGCGTCGCCAGTTTGCCGGGCTACGGCGCAACCTTCACGCTTATTTTACCGATCAACCCGCAGGGAAATCAGACTGTATGACTGCTATTAATCGCATCCTTATTGTGGATGATGAAGATAATGTTCGCCGTATGCTGAGCACCGCTTTTGCACTACAAGGATTCGAAACACATTGTGCGAACAACGGACGCACAGCATTACACCTGTTTGCCGATATTCACCCTGATGTGGTGTTGATGGATATCCGCATGCCAGAGATGGACGGCATCAAGGCACTAAAGGAGATGCGCAGCCATGAGACCCGGACACCCGTTATTCTGATGACGGCCTATGCGGAAGTGGAAACCGCCGTCGAAGCGCTACGCTGCGGAGCCTTCGACTATGTTATTAAACCGTTTGATCTCGATGAGTTGAATTTAATCGTTCAGCGCGCTTTACAACTCCAGTCAATGAAAAAAGAGATCCGTCATCTGCACCAGGCACTGAGCACCAGCTGGCAATGGGGGCACATTCTCACCAACAGCCCGGCGATGATGGACATCTGCAAAGACACCGCCAAAATTGCCCTTTCTCAGGCCAGCGTCTTGATTAGCGGTGAAAGCGGCACCGGGAAAGAGTTGATTGCCAGAGCGATTCACTACAATTCGCGGCGGGCAAAGGGGCCGTTCATTAAAGTCAACTGCGCGGCGCTGCCGGAATCGTTGCTCGAAAGTGAACTGTTTGGTCATGAAAAAGGTGCATTTACTGGTGCACAAACCTTGCGTCAGGGATTATTTGAACGAGCCAACGAAGGTACTCTGCTCCTCGACGAAATTGGCGAAATGCCGCTGGTACTACAAGCCAAATTACTACGCATTCTACAGGAACGGGAATTTGAACGGATTGGCGGCCATCAGACCATAAAAGTTGATATCCGCATCATTGCTGCCACCAACCGCGACTTGCAGGCAATGGTAAAAGAAGGCACCTTCCGTGAAGATCTCTTTTATCGCCTTAACGTTATTCATTTAATACTGCCGCCTCTGCGCGATCGCCGGGAAGATATTTCCCTGTTAGCTAATCACTTTTTGCAAAAATTCAGTAGTGAGAATCAGCGCGATATTATCGACATCGATCCGATGGCAATGTCACTGCTTACCGCCTGGTCATGGCCGGGAAATATTCGAGAGCTTTCCAACGTTATTGAACGCGCCGTCGTGATGAATTCAGGCCCGATCATTTTTTCTGAGGATCTTCCGCCACAGATTCGTCAGCCAGTCTGTAATGCTGGCGAGGTAAAAACAGCCCCTGTCGGTGAGCGTAATTTAAAAGAGGAAATTAAACGCGTCGAAAAACGCATCATTATGGAAGTGCTGGAACAACAAGAAGGAAACCGAACCCGCACTGCTTTAATGCTGGGCATCAGTCGCCGTGCATTGATGTATAAACTCCAGGAATACGGTATCGATCCGGCGGATGTATAACACCAAAACTTGCTATGCAGAAATTTGCACAGTGCGCAATTTTCTGCATAGCCGCTCATTCTCCTTATAAATCCCCATCCAATTCATCCCTTCATATTCAATTAGTTAAATAACTAAATCCAATAATCTCATTCTGGCACTCCCCTTGCTATTGCCTGACTGTACCCACAACGGTGTATGCAAGAGGGATAAAAAATGAAAACAAAATTGATGACATTACAAGACGCCACCGGCTTCTTTCGTGACGGCATGACCATCATGGTGGGCGGATTTATGGGGATTGGCACTCCATCCCGCCTGGTTGAAGCATTACTGGAATCTGGTGTTCGCGACCTGACATTGATAGCCAATGATACCGCGTTTGTTGATACCGGCATCGGTCCGCTCATCGTCAATGGTCGAGTCCGCAAAGTGATTGCTTCACATATCGGCACCAACCCGGAAACAGGTCGGCGCATGATATCTGGTGAGATGGACGTCGTTCTGGTGCCGCAAGGTACGCTAATCGAGCAAATTCGCTGTGGTGGAGCTGGACTTGGTGGTTTTCTCACCCCAACGGGTGTCGGCACCGTCGTAGAGGAAGGCAAACAGACACTGACACTCGACGGTAAAACCTGGCTGCTCGAACGCCCACTGCGCGCCGACCTGGCGCTAA
>QRFC01001517.1_pt1 | contig 19128 bp, 17 predicted proteins | sample 1861061 | NCBI WGS metagenome assembly QRFC01 (sample SAMN09711282, study PRJNA482702) | Human gut metagenome, whole genome shotgun sequencing project.
GGAGAGCTGAAAGGAAAAGAGGGAATAGCCTAACGGCGGGTCAAAAGCTGCCAAAATTACAGGTGTGTCCGAGGGAGGTGCGGCGGTTCAGTTTAAGTATTCCTATTGGACGAAGTTCAACGATGAGGCGTGGAATGGGCCAAGTGGTATAGAGGGATTTTTTTCTTCTAAATACTTGACAATAGACGCAGAATGTGCGGCCCCTTTGCGTACTTTGGCAAGCGCTCACCGAAACCTTCGGTCAGCTTCACTTACAGGAGAGCATGATTTTTCTCTTTGGAACAGCCTTTTTATGTGGATTTTTCAATCCGCTTTTTCGTCGTGTCATTTTGCTTGAAAACACAAACAAACCAGCCCGCAGAATCTTTGATGGGCAATTCTGCGGGCTGGTTTCTATTTCTTTTTGGCACTAACTAAGTGACATTGCTCCCAGGGGGGGCCTTTCTCAGTCTCCGATCCTACATGCTTCCAGCGCGTTGGTAATGCCGCCGTGGGTCACAGTGGAGACGCGCTCCACGATGGCGGCAGGGGCCTCTTTCATGCCGCCGCGTATCCATTCCAGCGTAAGCCCCACAAAGGCGTACTTATAAAAGTGGGCGATAAACTCCTTATCCTCGGCCCGCACAGACATACCGGCGGCCCTCTCCTCCACCACGCCGATCATCAGATCATAGGTCAGCTTATACAGGTACTGCTCGATGTACTCGCGGCTGATGGAGTGATAGACATTGATGTAAAAAACCTTATCCTTTTGCAGGCTTTGCAAAATCTGCAAAAAGCCCTGCTGCCAGGTATCGTAGGTCTTTTTGCCCGCCAGGGCACGGGTAGCTTCCTCCACGCAGGCCCATTCCACCAGGTCGTAGATGTCTTTGAAATGGTAGTAAAAGGTCATGCGGTTGACGCCGCAATGCTCGGTCAGGTCGGTGACGGTAATTTTATCCAGCGGCTTTTCGGCCATCAGTTCTTTCAGCGAGGCTACCAGCGCACGCTTGGTCATCTGGGACATAAGGGCAAACCTCCTTGCGGTACTGCCCTTATTATAATAGGTATTTGTGAAAATTTCCACTCAATCGCTGGCCCGCAGCAGCAGTTCCATCCCCTGCTTACCCCAGCCGAAATCCGCCGCCGCGTACCCGCGTTCCAGCACGCGGGAGAGCGCCGGGTCGTCCAGATGCAGGCGGCGGAACGGCTCCTGCCAGTGGGGCAGCCCCCGGGCCGAGAAGATGAGCATGCCCTCGGTGCCCACCATCGGCCGCAGCCCCCGCAGAGTCAGCCCGGCCGAGAGGTACTGGGCGCAGAGATCCTCGCAAGAGGGCAGGTCGTCGATGGTAAGAGGCTGCACGGCCCAGATGTGGTAGCTGGCGTAGCGTTCGGTGGCCCAGCGCAGCGCCATGCGCAAAAAATGGCGCAGCTGGGTGTAGTTTTCGTTCAGCACCGGCGGGGTCAGCACCGCGCCCTGGCCGTCGGCCCCGTAGCCCGCGGCCCGCAGGCTGGTGGGCAGCGGTGCGTCGTCGTACAGGGGCATCAGGGCGGCGGCCGCCTGCAGCTCCGGCTGGCCAGCATAATCCGCGATGATCTGGCCGTTTTCCAGCGCGGTGCGCTGACGGTCCGGCGGCAGAAGTGGCAGCCCTGCCGGGCCGGTAAGTTCTGCCAGCGCCGCGGCCCCCGCGGGCGTAAGCACCTGGGCATCAAAAGTGTGGACATTGCGTTCGAGTGTTTGCAGCATAAAACAGTTCCCTCCGTGGATTTAAAATTCTTTACGGAACTATTGTATGTGCCCCCCGCCGCCGAACCTGCCGAAAGCTGGCGAGGAAATGGAAAATTTTACCAGTTTATTTTGCTCCACAGAAATAGAAAAGGCCCCCTCTGCGAGGGGGCTCCGCCGGCAGGTGGTGGGGGAGAGACAGCAATTTTATATGCTCTCTCCCTCAGTCCGCTTCGCGGCCAGCGCCCTCACAAAGGGAGCCTTTCACTGCTTCTCATTTATATTCGGTCTCGCCAGCTCTTCCAAACTTCGATTCTGCGTAAAAAATCGGTGGTACGGATTATCCACCGGCGGTGCCTTGGGGGCGGCAGGCTTGGGGGCAAAACGCTTGATATACGCCCGCAGTGCCGGGGCGGCCCGCAGCTTGCGGCGGCTCATTCGGCCGCGGCTGTCGAGACAGCCCCCGCGGTCAGCGTCTGCCACAGTTCCTCGCCGTCGGCGTAGCGGGCGGCCTGTTCCTCATCCAGCACAGCGCGGCGGCCCACATACAGGGTGGACAGCACGCTCTGGCTGCTGCCGGTGGCATCGTCCAGCAGCGTGTAGCCGTCATAATCGCCCAGATCCATCCCGGCCAGCACCGGGCAATCGGTCCAGCGGTAGACCATATTCTGCCAATCGTCAGCGTCATCCTCGGGCGGGGTGCCGTCCAGGTAGGCCAGTGCGCCGGTGGATTTCTGGAAGCCCGCCGGGTCCGCGATGAGCATCACATACAGCGTGCCGCTATCGCTCAGGTCGGCGCTCAGCCGGGTGACACCCGCCATCTGGTTGTAGGCATCGGAGTTGTCGTTCTCGGCGTTAAAATCTACGGTGTAACTGTTGACCTGCACCACAACCTTGCCATCACCGTTCAGGTCGGTGCAGTAGGGCGTCAGCGCATCCTGCAGGGCAGTCACGGTGTCAGCGGGCAGGTCGTACTGGCCGATGTAGCCGATCTGCACGTCCGGCCGGGTCTGGAAGACGGTATCCTTGATGAACCACGCCACCACCAGAATGGCCACCACCACGCCCAATACGATGAACTTATGATAGTGCCACCAGTTCTGGGCCTTTTCCTTTTTGGTGTATTCCTTCGGCGGTTCGGGGGTATGATCGTACGGTTCTACGCTGTCTTTGGTGACCCATGCCATGGGGCGCACGCTCCTTCGGGGCTTGAAAGCCAAATTTCTATTTATTATAACACATAAAGCAAGGGGGAATTGTAAACTTATTTTGACGCCGCCCTGATAACGCCTTGCAAAACCGGGCTAAAGCGGGTATCATACAAATAAGAGCGGCCCAAAACAGCCGCAGAAAGGCTGCATTTGTATGGATAAAAACACCTTTTTATTGCAGGACACCGAGGCTTTTATGCGCGGCGAACTGGACAACGTAACCGTGGCGGGGGGCAGCATCGTGCTGGATCTGGTACAGGGCAGCTATGTGCCCTACGGCTGCTACACCAGCGCGCCCATCCCGATGCCGCTGTTTGACGCCCTGTGGCCCAGCTGGAACGCCGCCACTCCGCCGGGCACCGCCGTGGAGACCCAGGTGCGGGTTCTGGTGGACGGCAACTGGACGGCCTGGATGGCCTTTGGCAAGTGGAGCCTCTACCTGAAGCGGGAGGGGGCTGCCCCCCGGGAGCGCGGCCCGCTGCAGATGATGCCGGATTGCCTGCTGCTGGACAGCAAGTGTGCCACCCAGGTGCAGCTGCGCATCTACCTGTACAGCAAAAACGAAAAGGCCACCCCCTCCGTACACCTGCTGGGCGCTACCGTGCGGATGGTGGATGTCATCCCCTCCAGCGGGCGGCCGGTGAACCGAACCCTGCACCTGATGCCCTACCTGCAAAAGCGCCGCGCCCCGGTCCTGGCCCCCTGGATGGACCTGGCCATCAGCCTGGTCAGCCTGACCAACCGCTGGGGCGCCGACATCCTGCCTGAAGAATTTGCCCAGGCCTTGCGGGACTGGCGCAAACCCGACGGCTGCGATTGCCGCAATTTAGGCTTTGCCGCCGCTGCCGCCGGAAGCTGGGGCTTCCCCGCCTGGCTGTGCTGGGGTGGGCTGAACATTTTGCGGGACGAAATGCGCAAAGGTTACGGCGCGGTGGTAGCCCTGCAGGCTACCCCTGCCGAGAAAGAGCACGGCCTGCCTGACCGCCGCTTTGCCGCCGTGCGCGGATTTGTGGCAGGGGCCTCCGCCCCGCAGGTGCTACTGTGCGACCCCTGGGCCGACGGCACCGATTTTGACGCCGAGACCGCCATGCCGCTGGATGACTTTTTGGTTGCTTGGGACAACGTAGCCCTGCTGATGCGCCGCCGCCTTGAGGAGCAGCCCGCCTGGGCCCCCACCCACGGCAGCGCATGGATCCGCCCCGTGGGCACCGACGCCCCCGGCATCTACCGCCTGTATGTGAACGGCGAGGAGCACCCGATTCCTGATGACTTCTGCGCCCTGGGCGGCCTGCTGGCCTGGACCAGCCCGGACGACCACCCCCACGCCACCACGGCCCACCGCAGCTTCCACTTTGTGGAGCCGGAGGCAGGCGGTATCCGGCTGGAATCCGGCGAAACGCCCTGCAAGTACACCGTCTACCTTATCGATACCTCCGGCTGCATGCTGGTGGGGGATGTGACGGTGTAAGGAATTTGCTAAATCGAAATTTGACAAAGGAGTGTGATTATATGGGTAAAGCGATTTTGGCAGTAATTGTTACATTGATTGTTGGTTATTTAGGTACGGTCGTAGGACTTGAACTTTTAGGTAATTGGGATGAGTTTGGATTGCTCATTGCTATTGCAGTAATGGGTGCTTTTATCATCTACTTCAATGACAAGAAGTAAGACAACTTCCAGTTTGTCGTCTAAAAGTCATCCTATACAAAAGCCGTCGGAGGTTGTGCCTCCGGCGGCTTTCTTTAAAAATCTATCCGTTTTTTCGCCCGCTTCTGGTACAGCACCAGCGCCACTACCAGTGTGGCGGCTTCGCCCAGGGCCAGCGGCCACCAGACGAGGGAGACATTCTCCGGGCCGGTCACCAGCCGGGTCAGCGCCCAGACCGGCGGCAGCACAAACAATACCTGGCGGCACAGCGAGATGACCAGCGACTCTACGCCGCATTCCAATGCCTGGAACACCCCCTGGAACGCAATGCACAGCCCCGCAAACAAAAAGCCCAGCGAGACAATGCGCATGCAGTCCACACACATGGTGTGCGTGGTGGCCGACAGCGAGAACAGCCCCGCCAACGGCTGGGCCAGCAGGGCGTTGGTGCCCACGCCGGTGCCGATGGACACTGCCACCATAAACAACTGCACTGGGAAAGCCAGGCTCAAGGCAGTCAGGGCGGTTTCGCCGCCGGTTGCCATGCGGGCCAGGTAGGCGCTGTCCACTACGTTGTAAGCGGCCTGCAGGATCATGGATAAAACGATGGGCAGGCCGATGCGGGCCATCAGTTTGGGTACAGGCTCGACCGCCATCGGGTTTTGGGATTGGTTTTGCTGCATATACGTTCCTCCTGTAAAAAAGCACAAAAAAATAACGAGTGACGCGATAACCGGATTTACGCAGTTACGCCACTCGTTATTGTTTTTATTGTACCAATTTCACCCGGGAAATGCAAAGGTGGTTTTGCACAAAGATTTTTGGGTTCACCAAATGGTTTTTATATTACCGGCCGATGGGTGCGCACTTATTCTTCAGCCACACCTTTTCGTCCTCGGTCAGGCGGGGGCTGAGCATTTCGTACACGTGGGCGTGGTAGTTGTTCAGCCAGGTGATCTGGTCGCGGCTCAGCTCGTCCACCAGTACGGGGGCAGTGTCGATGGGCACCAAGGTCAGCGGAGCAAAGCCCAGCCAATGGCCGTACTGGTTGTCGCCCAGGTCGATGCACTCCAGCTCGTTCTCGATGCGGATGCCTACCTCGTCGGTCTCGTAGATACCCGGCTCGTCGGTGATGGTCATGCCCGGCTTGAAGATGATGGGGTTGTTGGGACGCAGGCTCTGGGGGCCTTCATGCACGCCGGAGATAAAGCCGACACCGTGGCCGGTGCCGCAGCGGTAGTTGATCTGGTGTGCCCAAACAGGGCCGCGGGCAAAGGTATCCAGCGCAAAGCCGGTGCAGTAATCCAGGAACACCGCGCGGGCCATGTCGATATGGCTCTGCAGCACGTAGGTGTAGTAACGGCGCTCGTTGTCGGTCAGCGGGCCGACGGTGTAAGTACGGGTGATGTCGGTAGTGCCGCAGTCATACTGGCCGCCGTTGTCCACCAGCAGGAAGCCCTTCGGCTCGATCTTGCTGTTGACGTCGCCCTCAGCATGGTAGTGCATCATGGCAGCGTTGGTGCCATAAGCGGCGATGGTGGAGAAGCTGTCCTCGAAGTAGCCGGGCATCTCGGCGCGGCGCTTCTGCAGCATGGTCTCGATGTCCGTCTCGTAAAGGGTCTCGCCGTTGGCCATAGCCTTTTCCAGATCCATCTGGAAGCGGACGACAGCCACACCGTCACGGACATGGCACTCGCGGATATTCTCCAGCTCGGTGGGGTTCTTGATGCCCTTCAGCGCAAAGATGGGGTCGGCACCGGCCACGGTCTTATGGGCAGTCAGGGCGGTGTACAGGTCGTAGTTGGTGGCCTTCTCGTCCACCAGGAACACCTCGTCGGCAGGCAGGGCGTGAACAGCATCCACCAGCTCGGTATAGCCGCGCACGGTCACACCGCTGGCAGCCAGGGTGGCAGTATCCTCGGCGTTCAGGCGACCGTCCGCAAGGAACAGGGTGCAGCTTTCGCGGGTGACAAGGGCATAGGCGACAGCCAGCGGGGTGCAGGGCAGGTCGCGGGCGCGCAGGTTCAGCAGCCAGCCCACGCAGTCCAGGCCGGTGACGGCCAGGGCGGTAGCACCGGCCTTTTCCAGTTCGGCGCGCACCAGGGCGATGCGGTCCGCAGCGGTGGCACCGGTCTGGGCCGGGGTCAGCAGCTCGCAGGCGGTGTCAGGCAAGGGCTTGCGCTCGCCGGTAGCATCCCAGATGGAGCTGGCTACGTCCTGACTCTTGAGGGCAGCGCCGCTTTTGGCCAGGGCGGCGGCGTACTCCTCGGCCAAAGTGGCGGGCACGCAGCTGCCATCCAGCAGCAGGGTCTCGCCGGCCGTGAAGTTGGCGGTCAGGTACTCGGCCACAGTAGGCACACCGGCAGAACCAGCGTGCATGCACTGGATCTCGGTGTCGGCCAGCTGCTTGTCCGCCTGGACATAGAAACGGCCATCGCACCACAGGGCGCTGGTGTGCTGGTTCACCACCAGGGTGGAGTTCTCGCCGGTAAAGCCGGAGAACCAGGGCAGGGCGTTGTAATAGTCAGGCAGGTACTCACTGCAATGGGGATCACTGGTCATCAGCAGCACACCGTCGGCCCCGGCTGCTTTTGCAGCGGCGCGCAGTGCGGCGATTTTTTCGTTGGTAGTCAAAACGGATCGCTCCTTTTTATTAATGTAGGCTAGGAATATCATACCACTTTCTTAGGAAATAATAAAGAGGGTAGACTTTTTCGCGATAAATTTTCAAAAAATTCAAAAATTTCCGCGCAAAAAGGCCCGAAACCCCTTGACGCGTTTGTTATAATGATATTAGCAGTTAAACACATATATTGCTAACATCTGTGAACATTTGAATAGAGGTAACAATCATGGCAGAAAACAAGACCAAGATCGACATTTTCTCCGGCTTTTTGGGTGCCGGTAAAACCACGCTGATCAAAAAGCTGATCCAGGAAGCTTTCAAGGGTGAGAAGATCGTCCTGATCGAGAACGAGTTCGGCGAGATCGGCATCGACGGCGGCTTCATGCGTGAGGCCGGCATCCAGGTCAATGAGCTGAACTCCGGCTGCATCTGCTGCAGCCTGGTGGGAGACTTCCGCGAGGCCCTGAAGAAGGTCGTCGAGACCTACCATCCCGACCGCATCCTCATCGAGCCCTCCGGCGTCGGCAAGCTGTCTGATGTGACCCGCGCCGTTGAGGGCGTGGCCGAGACCCTGCCTGTCGTGCTGAACAGCTTTGTCACCGTGGCCGATGTGAACAAGGTCAAGATGTATATGAAGAACTTTGGCGAGTTCTATAATGACCAGGTCAGCCATGCCTCCTGCATTATCCTGAGCCGCACCGGCAACGCCGGCGAGGAGAAGATCGCCGCCGCTGTCGCCATGCTGGCCGAGAAGAACCCCACCGCTACCATCGTGACCACCGATTGGACCGCCCTGACCGGTGCCCAGATCGTTTCCGTTATGGACGGCAAGCGCGATCTGGTGGCTGAGCTGCTGGCCGAGGCCAAAGCTTCCAACGAGGCCCACGCCGATGACGACGAGCACGAACACCACCATCATCACCACCATGACGAGGATGGCGACGAACATGAGTGCTGCCACCACCATCATGACGACGATGATGATGACGATGAGCACGAGCACCATCATGAGCATGGCGAGCATTGCTGCTGCGGCCATCATCACCATCATCATGACCACGACGCCGACGAGATCTTTACCAGCTGGGGCAAAGAGACCGCCCACAAGTACAGCCGCGAGGATCTGGACAGCGCCCTGGAAAAGCTGGACAGCTGCGCTTACGGCATGATCCTGCGCGCCAAGGGCATCGTCGATGGCGGCGACACCTGGTATGAATTCGACATGGTTCCCGGCGAGCATGAGATCCGCGCCTGCGGCCCCGATGTCACCGGCAAGCTGTGCGTCATCGGCTCTGACCTGAAGGAGCACGAGATCGCCGCGTTGTTTCACGTCTGATATTCAAACGCAATTTATCTCCGTGCGGGCAGACCTGCTTTGACCGCATGCTTCACGATTTACCGAAAGGATTTCCACCATGGCAAAACAGATCCCGGTTTACCTGTTTGTTGGTCAGCTGGAAAGCGGCAAGACCAAGTTCATCCAGGAAACGATGGAAGACCCCAACTTCGACTCCGGCGACAAGACACTGCTGCTTGTCTGCGAGGAGGGCGAGTTGGAATATGATCCCTCGCGCTTCGCTTTCGGCGGCGTGCATGTCGCCCAGATCGAGGACAAGAGCGAGCTGACCCCCGAAAACCTGACCGCGCTGGAGAAAAAGTCCGGCTGCGGCCGTGTCATCATCGAGTACAACGGCATGTGGCTGGTGCAGGAACTGTACGACGCCATGCCGGATAACTGGCTGGTGTACCAGTGCCTGGCCACCGCCGACGGCACCACCATCAAGACCTACGCCGGCGACAACGCCATGCGCGGCCTGCTGCTGGACAAGCTGCGCGGCAGCGAACTGCTGGTGGTCAACCGTGCCGAGGCCGTGAACGACGACGAGAGCCGTCAGCTCATCCACAAGCTGGTGCGCCAGGCCAGCCGTCGCTGCGACATCGCCTATGAGTTCAAGGATGGCAGCGTAGCCTACGATGACATCCCCGATCCGCTGCCCTTCGACATCAATGCCCCGGTCATCGAGATCCCGGAGGAGTTCTTTGGCGTGTGGTACATGGATTGCATGGATGACCCGAAGAAATACGACGGCAAGACGGTGAAATATCTGGCCCAGGTCTGCCAGACCCCGCAGGCCGGCAAGGGTGCCTTTGTGCCCGGCCGCTTCGCCATGACCTGCTGCGTGCAGGACATCCAGTTCGTCGGCATGCCCTGCAAGTACGACGACTATAAGTCGCTGGAGCAGCGCAGCTGGATCACCATTACCGCTAAAATCAACGTGAAGTACCACCCCATCTACAAGGGCCAGACCCCCGATTCCACCGGTCCGGTGCTGACCGCCCTGTCTGTGGAGCCTGCCGAAAAGCCCGCCCAGGACGTGGTCATGTTCAGCTGATTACCTTTACGTTATAATAAGTTTTACCCCCCTGCCTGCGTAGAAACGCGTCCGGCAGGGGGGCTTTTTGTTGTATTATAAAATGTTGCGGGGCTGGTGTTTTGCGTCAAGTTATACTATACTAATTCTATGCCAAAGAAGAAAAAGCCTACCCGAACGCCGCGTATACTATTGTGACCGGGTATGGGCATTTGACATATTCGATGAAGAATACGGATAAGTATGTGGCCATGATGCGGGGGATTTGCGAAGGGTAAAGTGCCCGCCAAAAGCCTCCCTTGTATAAAGGATGACTTCCCACAGTGTGGGGAGATACCGCAAAGCGGCAGACGGGCCCGACGTGTAAGCTGGTGGCATGGCGCAATCGTGTGGAGGGATTGCAGCTTTACGGTGTAGACCGATTTACAACGCAGACGGGACGATCCCTCAGTCAGCCTCGCTGACAGCTCCCTCACAGAGGGAGCCTTTTGCTCGTCACTGTCATAAATCATTCATAATCTATACAATTCATCCCCGGTGATAAAAAACTTATCACCGGGGATTTTTTGCTGATTGTAAGCAGGGCACCCGCGGGCTATACTATAAGCATCCCAAGCAACAACACCCCAAAAACAACGTAAGCATGAAACCTAAGGAGGTTTTTGTATGTATTATTCCAGCGGTAATTATGAAGCTTTTGCTATCCCCAAAAAGCCCGAAGACGTCGACGCCAAGTCCGCCTATCTGATTGGCAGCGGCCTGGCTGCACTGTCTGCCGCCTGCTTCCTGGTGCGTGACGGCCAGATGAAGGGTGAGCATGTCCACATTCTGGAAAAAGACCCCATCCCCGGCGGCGCCTGCGATGGTTATAAGTATCAGGACATCGGCTACGTCATGCGCGGCGGCCGTGAAATGGACAACCATTTTGAGTGCATGTGGGACCTGTTCCGCTCCATTCCCTCCATCGAGGACGAGAACTACACCGTGCTGGACGAGTACTACTGGCTGAACAAGGCCGACCCCAACTACAGCCTCTGCCGTGCCACCGTCAACCGCGGCCAGGATGCCCACACCGACGGCAAGTTCGGCCTGTCTGACAAGGGCGCTATGGAGATCCTGCAGCTGTTCATGACCCCGGATGAGAAGCTGTACGATAAAAAGATCACCGACTTCTTCGACGATGAGGTGCTGAACACCAATTTCTGGATGTACTGGCGCACGATGTTCGCCTTCGAGAACTGGCACAGCGCCCTGGAGATGAAGCGCTACCTGCAGCGTTATATCCACCATATCGGCGGTCTGCCTGATTTCACAGCCCTGCGCTTTACCCGCTACAACCAGTACGAGTCGATGATCCTGCCCATGGTCAAGTACCTGGAAAGCTTCGGCGTGCAGTTCCACTACAACACCAAGGTCGTCAACGTGGCCTTTGACTGCGCCGGCGGTAAAAAGCAGGCTACCCGCATCGACATCCTGCGCGATGGCCTGGAGGATTGCATCGACCTGACCGAGAATGACCTGGTCTTTATCACCAACGGCGGCTGTGTTGAAAATTCCACCATCGGCAGCCAGAACACCGCCGCCCCCTATCGCCCCGAAATCAAGGAGGGCGGCGGCTGGGACCTGTGGCGCAAGATCGCAGCCCAGGACCCCAGCTTCGGCCATCCGGATAAGTTCTGCTATGACCCCGAACTCTCCAACTGGATGAGCGCCACCATCACCACCCTGGACCAGAAGATCGTTCCCTATATCAAGAAAATCTGCAAGCGTGACCCGTTCAGCGGCAAGGTGGTTACCGGCGGTATTGTTACCGTCAAGGATTCCAGCTGGCTGCTCAGCTGGACGCTGAACCGCCAGCAGCAGTTCCGCGACCAGCCCAAGGACCAGCTTTGCGTCTGGGTCTACGGCTTGTTCAGCGATAAGCCGGGCGACTTCGTTAAGAAGCCGATGCGGGAATGCACCGGTAAGGAAATCTGCATGGAGTGGCTGTACCACATCGGCGTACCCACTGACCAGATTGAGGAACTGGCGGCCAACAGCGCCAACACCGTGCCCTGCATGATGCCGTATATTGATGCCTTCTTTATGCCGCGCGCTGCGGGCGACCGCCCCGATGTCGTGCCCGAGGGCGCTGTGAACTTCGCCTTCCTGGGCCAGTTCGCAGAGACCGAGCGCGACACCATCTTTACCACTGAGTATTCCATCCGCACCGGTATGGAGGCTGTTTACACCCTGCTGAACGTCGACCGCGGCGTGCCCGAGGTCTGGGGCAGCGTGTATGACATCCGCTGCCTGCTGGATGCCACCGTCAAGCTGCGCGACGGCAAAAAGATCACCGACATGGAGATGCCGCTGGTAGGCAAGCTGGCGCTGAAAGAGGCCCTGAAAAAGATCGAGGGCACCGAAGTGGAAAAGCTGCTGAAAGAGTATAATGTGATTTAAGCCCCTTATAAAAGGGAACAAGGCCCTGCCGAAAGGCAGGGCCTTGTTGTTTGTGATGTTAACCGCGCGCGGCGATGCACTCGATCTCCACCAGGGCATTCTTGGGCAGGGCGGCGATCTGCACGCAGCTGCGGGCGGGATACTCGTGGAAATACTGGGCATAGATCTCGTTCACGGTGCCAAAGTCGCCCAGGTCCTGCACAAAGACCGTGGTCTTGACAACATTGTCCAGGGTCAGACCGGCTTCGGCCAGCACGGCCTGCAGGTTCTTCAGGGACTGGTGAGCCTGTGCCACTACGCCCTCAGCCAGAGCGCCGGTGGCGGGGTCAATACCCAGCTGGCCGCTGCAGTAGACGGTGCTGCCGGTGTCTACGGCCTGCACATAAGGACCAAGCGCGGCGGGTGCCTTATCAGATACAATACGCTTCATACAAAACAACTCCCTCTTATAATATGAAGATGGCCCTATTGTACGCGCGTTTGGGTGAAAAGTAAAGCCTCTTTATTGCTTTTTTCGCTGGGCGGCCTTCATTACAACCATAACGGCAGCAAACACGACACCGGCGATGGCCCAGATGAACCAGCTGTACTGCGGCTGGCCGTTGCCGTAGGGGCCGAAGGTGTAAAACAGGAAAATGGCTACCACCACCAGCCAGTAGGCGGCAGCAACCGCGCCGATGACCCCCTTGCGGGCCTTGGCGTCGCGGGTGAAGTCACCTTCCTCCAGCAGTTGGTCCATGGCATCGTGTACGGCGCCTGCCCATACAAACGCATACACACCGCAGGCCACCAGCACCATAAGCAGGCAGACGGAGAGTGCGGCTAAAAGGTCGGCATTGCACATCATAGCGGCAAACAGCGGCACGGCGGCCAGTATGCACAACACGGTGCCTATGGTGTTGGCGCGGTTGTAATGAGCGGCAAAGGCGTCACGCCGCTCCCGCACCAAGCCGGTTACGCCATACTCAGTGTCGATGGGCTCTTTTTCGAGAAATTCATACGGCTTTACCGCCGCGCCGCACTGCATAAACAGCACCACCGCCACGGCTACCAGCGCCAGCAGAATGCACAGCCCCAGCCCGGCGGCAAAATTCTCGCTGATGTCAAACAGGTTATACTCGCTCAAAGCGCACAGCGCCAGCAGTGAAACCGGGCTGAGCACGCACAATGCCGTGGCCAGCGCCATTCTGGGCGCATTGGCGCGGGCTTTTTTCAGATAATCCCCTGCCTGTGTTAGCGTGACCCGGTGCAGGGCAGGGGTGTCATCCTCGGCGGTATATTCCGGCTCGCCCTGTTCCTCTTTTAATAAGTAGTCGGTGGTCACGCCGAACAGACGGGCTAACTGCAGAATTTTGTCGATGTCGGGTACCGATTGGGCACCCTCCCACTTGGAGACCGATTGCCGGGTCGCGCCCAGCTTTTCAGCCAATTCCTCCTGGGACCAGCCCGCTTTCTTGCGTAAGGTAATGAGTTTGTCAGCAAAGATCATGGGGAAAACCTCCTCTTGGTTGTTCGTGGTTGTTTTACTGTCTGCACTCTACCATTTTTCCCGGTTGCGGGGCAAGAAAGTGGAACTGGAAGTTTGTCAACGGGTAGTTGCAACTGCGATGTATCGTAAATTATTTTCTGCGCGGCAGCGCCAGGGCCGAAAGCAGCACCAACCCGCCCAAAGCGCAAAGTCCCGCCCCGGCCAGGCCAGTCACATCGGCGATCAGCCCGATCAGCGGGCTGGCGGGGATCATCAGCACGCTGTAAGCCATGTTGTCAACGCTGATCAGCGTGGCCCGGCGGTCGCTGGGGATGGCATCATTGAACCGCTGCATCGCGTGCAGGAACCACACGCTCAACGATGCCTGCACCAGCATTGGCCCCACCAGGCAACCCCAGGCAGGCCCGGTCCCGGCCAACAGAACACCACCGCCGCAGACCAGGGCACACAGTCGGTACAGCGGGTGCAATTTCCCGGGATGCAGCCGCCGTGCCAGCGCTGTGCATACCATGGCGGCAGCCGAGGCCAGCAGGGGAGAGACGAACAGCCAGGAGGTATCCCACCCCAGCGTGACCAGCCGCTGCTGTACAAACATCGTGGTCAGGTAGCTGGGCAGCGAGATGATGGCATCCGCAGTGATCAGCCGCACCGCCAGCGGCGTAGTGCGCAGCACGGCAGCACTATCTGTGATATGGACGCGCAGCCGGGCGGCTATATCCGCAAAGGGATTCTGCTGCCGCGCAGCTTGGGCCTCGGTCACCAGAGGCTCCTGCAAAGTCAGCGCCGCCAGCAGCGAGCAAAAGCAGATTGCTGCATTGGCCAGGTAAAACCCGGCAAATTGCAGCGCGTCGGAGAGTAAACTTGCCAGCGACCCCAGTGCTGTGGCCAGCTTTTGCAAAACCGAGATTTTTGCGTCAGCCTGCAAATATTCGTTTTCCCGCCCAGCAGTTTTCAGGCTGTCATAGGTCAGGGCCTCCAGCGTGCCGGAGATCATCGTGTAGGCCAGCGCTTTCAGTGCCATGGCGGCGCATACAGCGGCCAGATTGGGAGAAAACGCCATCGTTACATCGGAGAAAATTTCAAACACAGCGCTGACGGCCAGATTCAGCCGCCGCCCCAGCAGATCAGCGGCCACGCCGCTGGGTACCTCGCACAGCAAACTGGTGAGGTGGAAAACAGCTTCGGCCAGACCGATCTGCGCCAGCGTAAAGCCCCGGGCGGCCAGCAGCGCCACCCAGACGGCATCGGTCAGCCGCAGGCAGGAGGTAAACGAGTACACGCGCACCGCGCGCAATTGCTTTGGTAAATTCATCGGGGACACCCTTTCTTTAGACATACAAGAAATAGGTGCCCAAAAATAAACGACCCCACAGCAAAGCTGCAGGGTCGATAGTGTACACTTCAACCTTGCTTTGCCGGGTCAGTTTTAAAAATGGGCACACTTCTAGCTCTGATTGCTTAAGGGTTTCCTTTTTTCTGAAAAAGAACACCAAAGCGCCAGCGCATGGGTGTGCCCTCCTTCCCGGTAAAATATAGGGTAACTATACCACGCCTGGTGTGCTTCGTCAAGTACTGCTTGACGCATCCGCCCTTTCGTGGTAAAGTAGGAATAATTTACGAATCACAGGTGAAAATGTGGAAAACTTCAAAAAAATCACAAAACAGCAGTCCCCTGCGCGCACCATCGCCTTTGGCTTTGCGGTGCTCATCTTCATCGGCGCGGCGCTGCTCTCGCTGCCCATCGCGGTGCGCGGGGCCGTGCAGCTGCCGGGGCTGGACGCTCTGTTTACCGCCACCAGCGCTGTCTGCGTGACCGGGCTGGTCACGGTGGACCCCGGCGATACCTTTACGCTGTTCGGCCAGGCCGTGCTGGCAGTGCTGATGCAGCTGGGGGGCCTGGGCATATCCTCGGTCAGCATGGGGCTGGCCATTGCGGCGGGGCGGCGCATCAGTTTCCGCGGCCGCAGCCTGGTGCGGGAGGCCCTCAACGTGGAAAGTTTCGGGGGCATGGTCAAGCTGGTGCGGTCCATTATGGCCATGACTCTGCTGGTGGAGGGCATCGGCGCGGTGGCCAGCTACCCGGTGTTTGCCCGGGACTATTCGCCGCTGCATGCCGCCTGGATCAGCGTGTTCCACGCGATCGCTTCCTTTAACAATGCAGGGCTCGATGTGCTGGGCGGCGGCCACAGCCTGATCCCCTACTGCAATAACCTTTGGCTGAACCTTGTCACCGATGGGATGATCGTCTTGGGCGGCATCGGCTTTATGGTGATGCTGGATGTACTGCGCTGCCGCGGGCGGTTCCGCAAGCTGACGCTGCACAGCAAGGTGGTGCTTTCCACCACGGCCGTGCTGATTTTGGGCGGTGCGATGCTGCTTTGGCTGACCGAGCCGATCAGCTTTTTGGCGGCGCTGTTCCAAAGCATCACCACCCGCACGGCGGGCTTTTCCACCATCGATATTGGTGCCATGACCAATGCCGGGCTGCTGGTGATAATGATCTTAATGTTCATCGGCGCGTCGCCTGGGTCTACGGGCGGCGGCATCAAGACCACCACCTTTTTTGTGCTGATGCAGGAGGTGCGCATCATCTTCTCCAAGCGCAGATTGGGTGCGTTCAGGCGCCGCCTGCCGGAGGAAAGCCTGGCCAAAGCCGCTACCATCACGCTGCTGGGCACCATCGTGGTGTTTGTGGGCACCTTCATGCTCTGTGTGCTGGAGCCGCAGCACAGTTTTGTGCAGCTGCTGTTTGAGCAGATCTCGGCCTACAGCACGGCGGGCCTGTCGATGGGCATCACCTCCAGTCTGCATGCCGCCAGCAAAGCGGTGCTGATCGTCACGATGTTCATTGGCCGCGTGGGTGCGTTCACGCTGCTGTCCCTCTGGGTCTCCCGCCCGGAGCCCAGCGCCAAATATACCGAAGAAGCCATTACGATAGGGTGATATACCCCGAGAGGCCCCCTCTGCAAGAGGGCTCCCGCGAAGCGGATGGGGAGAGACTTTACCCAAAGTGCAACTATGGTGATGTCTCTCCCTCCGTCTGCGCTGTCGCGCAGACACCTCCCTCGCAGAGGGAGGCAGAAAGGAATGATTAGATGAAAAAACAACTGAAAACCGACCTCTACGGTGTGATCGGCCTGGGACGGTTCGGCACGGCACTGGTGCAGACGCTGGCCGAAGCGGGCAAAGAGGTCATCGCCATTGATAAAAACGAGGAGAAGGTCAAGGCGGTGCGCCGCTATACCGACTACGCTTTTGTGGTGGATAACCTGAGCGAAGACGCCTTAAAGGAGACCGGCATGCAGAACTGCGGCACGGTTACGGTGTGCATCGGCGAGCAGGTGGACATCAGCATCCTGACCACGATGCTGGTCATCAAACTGGGCGTGCCCCAGGTCATTGCCAAAGCCGCCAGCGAGGTGCACGGCGAGGTGCTCAAGCACCTGGGTGCCACGGTGGTTTACCCGGAGGCCGACATGGCCGTGCGCATCGGCAAGCGGCTGATCTCGGGCAATCTTTTGGATTACATCGCTCTGGATGACGGCGTCGAGGTGCGCCGCATCGCCGTGGGCGGCAAGCTGCTGGGCCGCACCATCCGCGAACTGGACGTGCGCAAGGTTTACGGCATCAACATCATCGCCGTTGAGCGCGGCCACCGCACCGATGTGGAGTTTTCCGCGGATTATCGCTTTGAAGAAGGGGATACCGTATCGGTAGTAGGCAAGGTGGAAAAGATCGGCCGCTTTGAGCGGGCAATACAGGAATAAAAAGGCAAAAAGGCTCCCTCTGAGAGGGGGCCTTTTTATGTTGCAATTAAATATTCAGTTCATGGTACACCGTTCCATCCAGTTCTTTCCACAAAAATTTTCCGCCCTCCAGCGTCAGGTAGCTGTGGGGGCTGTTTTCTTTGGGGAGGGAGACCGAGCCGGGGTTGAGGTAGAGATTTCCCTCGCCAAACGCCTGCCAGGCGGGCACGTGGGTGTGGCCATGCAGCAAAATGTCGCCGGGCTGCAGCGGTGGCAGGTGGGCAGTGTTGTACACATGGCCGTGGGTGGCGTAGATCAGCCGCTCGCCCTCGGTCAGCACTGCATAATCTGCCATGATGGGAAAGTCCAGCACCATCTGGTCTACCTCGCCGTCGCAGTTGCCGCGCACGCAGAAAATGCGGTCCTTGCGCTCGTTCAGCATCGCCAGCACCTCTTTGGGGGCGTAGCCTTCGGGCAGGTCGTTGCGGGGGCCGTGGTACAAAATATCACCCAGCAAAAATAAGCGCGGAGCACCCTCGCGGTCCCAGGCGTCCAACAGCTGATGGGTATAGTAAGCGGACCCGTGCAGGTCCGATGCGATCATCAGTTTCATAAACATCACCTCGTAATTTTATTGTACAGGCTCTTTATAAGAATTGCAAGCCGTGGCTAACCATGTTATAATGCCAAGGAAAGGATGATGATTTTAATGGAAAGGATTCATGCTGAACGTATCGCCCGGGTGCGCACCGCGCTGGAAAGCTGCGGCCTGACCCAGATGATCGTATGTGACCCCAAGAGCGTGTGGTACCTGACCGGCGTAGCCGTGGAACCCTACGAGCGCCTGCTGGCCCTCTACCTGCCGGTAGCAGGCGAACCTACGCTTTTTTTGAATAAGTTGTTCAACGTGTCCAACCCGCCGTGCCAGGCTATCTGGCATACCGACACCGACGCGCCTGTTGAGCAAATTGCCGTCGTGGTGGATGCCGGCAAGCCGATGGGCATCGATAAGGAATGGCCCGCCAGGTTCCTGATCCCGCTGATGGAAGCCCACCCCGCTATGCCGGTAAAACTGGCCAGCGATTGCGTGGATAACTGCCGCGCCTGCAAGGATGAGGCCGAGCAGGAGCTTATGCGCACGGCCTCCCACATCAACGACCTGGTCAACGAGGAAGCCAAGCACTACGTCAAGGCCGGCATGACCGAGCGCCAGGTGGCCGAGTTCATCGACGCCCGGTTCCGCGCCCATGGCTGCGAAGGCCCCAGCTTTACCACCATCGTATCCTTCGGCGCCAACGCCGCCGACCCCCACCACGAGCCGGACGACACCGTGCTGAAAGAGGGCGACTGCGTGCTGTTTGATATGGGTTGTGTGAAGGACCGCTATTGCAGCGATATGACCCGCACCTGGTTCTGCGGCCAGCCCACCGAGAAGCAGGCCGCCGTGCACGATCTGGTGCGCCGCGCCAACGAGGCCGCCGAGGCCCTTATCAAGCCGGGCGTAAAGCTGTGCGACCTGGACGCCGCCGCCCGTGACCTCATCACCGAGGCCGGTTACGGCGAGTATTTCAACCATCGTCTGGGCCACTTCATCGGCCAGACCGACCACGAGAAGGGCGATGTCAGCAGTGCCAACCGAACCGAGGTGCGCCCGGGCATGATCTTCTCCATCGAGCCGGGCGTTTACCTGCCGGGAGAGTTCGGCGTGCGTGTGGAGGACCTGGTCCTTGTCACCGAGACCGGCTGCGAAGTGCTGAACCACAACGATAAGCATTGGGATGTGGTTGGTAAGTAAAGGCAATACCGCATAATTCTAAGTGCCGATACGGCGAGCGAGGTGCGGCAGCTGCTAAGCCAAAAGCGCAGATAATACTTTGTGTATTATCGAGC
>QRFC01001519.1_pt1 | contig 19118 bp, 17 predicted proteins | sample 1861061 | NCBI WGS metagenome assembly QRFC01 (sample SAMN09711282, study PRJNA482702) | Human gut metagenome, whole genome shotgun sequencing project.
GGATTTAGAGAAAATCGCAACAGTAAACGACGTCATTGAGTATCTTAAGAACAAAGGTGTAGAGGCTTAAAAGACATGGAAACAAGAATAACAAAGCTTCTTGGAATCAAATATCCGGTCATTCAGGGTGGCATGGCATGGGTAGCAACCCATGAGCTTGCCAGCGCTGTGTCCAATGCAGGCGGACTTGGCATCATCGGAGCAGGCGGAGCCCCGGCTTCATGGGTAAAGGAGCAGATAGTCGCTGCAAAGAAGGAGACAGATAAGCCGTTCGGAGTCAACCTCATGCTTATGAATCCAGAGGCCGATGAGATAGCAAAAATCATCGCCGAGGAAAAGGTAAAGGTAGTCACCACCGGCGCAGGAAACCCTGCAAAGTACATGGACATGTGGAAAGAAGCAGGCGTCATCGTAATCCCTGTAGTTGCAAGCGTAGCACTCGCAAAGCTCATGGAGAGAGGCGGGGCAAGTGCAGTAATCGCCGAGGGAATGGAGTCAGGCGGACATATCGGAGCACAGACTACCATGACACTTGTGCCACAGGTTGTTGATGCAGTGAGCATCCCTGTTATCGCAGCAGGCGGAATTGCAGACAACAGAGGCTTTAATGCAGCATTTGCACTCGGTGCAGAGGCAGTCCAGATGGGTACACGCTTTGTCACCGCAAAAGAATCGATAGTACATGAAAACTATAAGCAGAAGGTCATTAAGGCCAAGGATATAGATTCCGAGGTTACAGGAATGAGCACAGGCCATCCGATCAGAGTGCTCAGAAACAAGATGACCAGACAATATCTCAAGCTGGAAAAGGAAGGAGCTCCATTTGAAGAGCTCGAAAAAATGACACTTGGCGCACTCAGAAAAGCCGTTGTAGACGGAGATACCGTATATGGCAGCGTCATGGCAGGTCAGAGCGCAGGCCTCGTAAAGAAAGAGGAAACCTGCAAAGAAATCATTGAGGATGTAGTGGGACTGAACAAATAGACAGTATTCACTTTTACATGCAAATTTAAGGATACCGGGCCGCCTGCAAAGCGTGGCTTACGGTATCCTGTCAGAAATAAGGAGAAACCGAAAATGGGTAAGAGAGTATTTATGTTTCCCGGACAGGGCTCACAGTATATAGGAATGGGTAAGGAGTTTTACGATACAATGCCAAATGCAAAGGCAGTAATCGACCTTGCCAGTGAACAGACAGGCTTGGATATTCCGGCATTATGCTTTGAGGAAAATGACAAGCTGAATATTACAGAGTACACACAGATATGTATGCTTGCAGTTGAGGCAGCTATATATCAGGCAATCATTGACAAAGGTATCACACCTGATGTCACAGCAGGCTTAAGCCTTGGGGAATATGGTGCTCTTATCGCATCAGGAGCCATGACTATGGCAGATGCATTTGCAGTTGTCAGAAAAAGAGGAATCTACATGCAGGAGGCAGTTCCTACAGGTGGAGCCATGACAGCGGTTTTAGGACTTGATCCGCAGGTCATTGAGGATATCTGCAAAAAGACAGTAGATGAGACAAATTCAGTTGTATCGGTAGCCAACTATAACTGCCCTGGACAGATTGTTATCACAGGAGAAAAGGCAGCAGTAGATACCGCCGCAGCAGCATGCAGCGAGGCAGGCGCCAAGAGATGCGTACCGCTCAAGGTCAGCGGACCTTTCCACTCAGCAATGCTTAAGGGTGCAGGCGAAAAGCTCGCAGATGCACTTGAGAGTGTAGAAATCCACGATATCAAGGTGCCATATATCACAAATGTCACAGCAGACTATGTGAAGTCACCGGCCGACGTCAAGGATTATCTGACACAGCAGGTTTCATCGTCAGTGCGCTGGCAGCAGACCATCGAGCGTCTTATCGCAGACGGTGCAGATGAGTTCGTGGAAATCGGACCGGGACGCTCACTCAGCGGATTTATGAGAAAGATAAATAGAGACGTAAAAGTCGTAAACATAGACAAACTGGAGGATTTTGAAAAGTATGTTAACAGGTAAAAATGCCCTGGTTACAGGCGCAAGCCGCGGAATTGGAAGACAGATAGCTCTTACACTTGCCGCAGCACACGCCTTTGTAATAGTAAATTATAATGGTTCAAAGGAAAAGGCAGATGCCGTTGTTGCAGAGATAAAGGCAGCAGGCGGTGATGCAGTTTCTTATCAGTGCAATGTATCTGATTTTGACGAGTGCCAGAATATGATAACAGCGCTCATCAAGGAGTACAAGCACATAGATATCCTCGTAAACAACGCAGGAATCACAAGAGACGGTCTCATCATGAAGATGAGCGAGGCAGACTATGACGCAGTGCTCGACACAAACCTTAAGGGTGCGTTCAACACAATCCGTCATATGTCACGCTATTTCTTGAAGCAGAAATCAGGAAGAATTATCAATATTTCATCAGTTTCCGGAATACTCGGAAATGCAGGACAGGCCAACTACAGCGCCAGCAAGGCAGGAGTTATAGGACTCACAAAGGCTGTAGCCAGAGAGCTTGCCAGCCGGGGAATCACAGCAAACGCAGTGGCACCGGGCTTTGTAGAGACGGAGATGACAGATGTGCTTGCCGATTCGGCAAAGGAGAATCTTTTATCACAGATTCCGCTTGGCAGACCGGGAAACACAAAGGATATCGCAAACGCAGTATTATTTTTAGCATCAGATGCAGCAGGCTACATCACAGGCCAGGTGCTGTCTGTTGACGGAGGAATGGCAATATGAGTAGAAGAGTAGTTGTAACAGGACTTGGAGCAGTAACACCAATCGGAAATAATGTGGACGATTTCTGGGCAGCGGTAAAGGCCGGAAAAATCGGATTTGACCACATCACAAAATTTGACACAACAGATTATAAATGTCACATTGCAGCAGAGCTTAAGGATTTTAACCCGCAGGATTTTATGGACAGAAAGGCTGCAAAAAGAATGGAGCCATTCTCACAGTACGCTGTGGCTGCAGCAAAGCAGGCAATTGATGACAGCGGACTTGACATTGAAAAGGAAGATCCATACATGGTTGGCTGTGCCATCGGTTCAGGTATCGGAAGTCTTCAGGCTATGGAGCGCGAGACACAAAAGCTTTATGAAAAGGGACCAAACAGAGTCAATCCTCTGCTTGTTCCGCTTATGATCTGTAACATGGCAGCAGGAAATGTTTCCATCCAGTTCGGTCTCAAGGGAAAGAGTATCAATGATGTAACAGCCTGTGCTACAGGAACAAACACAATCGGTGAGGCATACAGAAGCATCCAGTACGGTGAGGCTGACGTGATGGTAGCCGGTGGTACAGAGGGCAGTGTATGTCCTATCGGAATCGCAGGATTTACAGCACTTACAGCGCTTTCTACAGTAGATGATCCGGCAAAGTGCTCACTTCCGTTTGACAAGAACAGAAGCGGCTTTGTAATGGGTGAGGGCGCAGGAGTAGTTATCCTTGAAGAGCTTGAGCATGCAAAGGCAAGAGGTGCAAAGATTTATGCAGAGGTAGTCGGATACGGCTGCTCATCGGATGCATACCATATCACATCTCCGCAGGAGGATGGCGCAGGCGCAGCAAGAGCCATGACCAATGCCATGAGCGATGCAGGTGTCACACCGGCAGATGTAAAATACATCAATGCTCACGGAACAGGCACACATCACAATGATCTCTTTGAGACAAGAGCAATCAAGCTTGCGTTCGGTGATGAGGCTGCAAATCTTAAAATCAATTCAACAAAGTCTATGATAGGACATCTGCTCGGAGCAGCAGGAGCTGTTGAGTTTATAACATGTGTGAAGGAAATCCAGGATGGATTTATACATAAGACTGTTGGCTATGAGACTCCTGATGAGGAGATTGACCTCAATTACTGCAAGGACAGCTATGAGGAGGCTGTTGAGTATGCACTTAGCAATTCACTGGGATTCGGTGGACATAATGCAAGTATTCTGCTCAAGGCTTATAAATAAATAGCTTCTGCTTTTTAGGGCTTCGCGAATTTAGACTGTGAGGTCCGGTGGAGCACACAGTATATTCCTCATAAAAAATATGAAGTCAGTCACGGCATTTTGCACGGACAGGCTGTGATATGGTGCTAGCGCTTCATGCTATTGGAGTGGATGGAACGCCGTGACAGTTCATATTTTTTATTCAGAACACACTGTGTGCTTCCCGGCTCCACGTTGCGGAGCGCGGAGCATGTAGATAGTTTAGAGCGAATTGAGAAAGGATAGATGTATATGTCAATTATGAATACGCAGCAGATTATGGATATTCTGCCGCACCGCAGTCCGTTTCTTCTCATTGATACGGTTGAGGAACTGGAGCCGGGCGTAAAGTGTGTGGCTAAGAAGAATGTGACTATGAATGAGCCACATTTTATGGGACATTTTCCGGGAAATCCGGTGATGCCGGGAGTGCTTATTATTGAGGCTTTGGCGCAGACCGGTGCAGTTGCCATTCTTTGTCAGGATGAGTGGAAGGGCAAGACTGCATATTTTGCAGGCATCAATAATGCCAAGTTCAAGCAGAAGGTGGTTCCGGGAGATACGTTGGAGCTGACCACTGAGATTATAAAGGTTAAGGGTCCTATCGGTGTGGGCAAGGCTGTTGCCAGGGTAAACGGCAAGGTTGCCTGTATGGCGGAGCTTACATTTGCAATAGGTTAATTGCATAAGGAGACATGATGAAGTTATTCAAGAAGAAAGATAAAAATATAGAAGCTGAAGAGATTTTAGCAAAAAACGCTGAGAGCGCAAAAACAGCCGCAGATGGCAAAAATGCCGGTGCAGCACAGGAAACAAAAGAGGATGTCCCTGAGACAATTGTTTGTCCCAAGTGTGGCAAGACTGTGCTCAAATCAGTTGTAAAACAGCACAAATACGTCTGCTATGAGTGTAATTATTATTTCCGTGTGCGTGCTAAAAACAGAATCAGAATGGTTTCCGACAAGGAAGCATTTGAGCCATGGTTTACAGAGCTTACAACAGGAAATCCTCTCAATTTCCCTGAGTATGAGGAGAAAATTGCAAAGACTCAGGAGAAAACAGGACTTTCTGAGGGCATTGTCATCGGTAAGACAAAGATTTACGGCGAGGAGACAGTGCTTGGTGTAATTGATTCAAGATTTATGATGGGAAGCATGGGTCATGTGGTTGGTGAGAAAATCACAAGCGCATTTGAGCGTGCCACAGAGGAAAGACTTCCGGTTATATTATTCTGCTGTTCAGGCGGTGCCAGAATGCAGGAGGGTATCATTTCGCTGATGCAGATGGCAAAGACCTCAGCCGCAGCAAAGCGTCATTCAGAGGCAGGACTTTTATATGTGCCTGTACTCACAGATCCTACAACAGGTGGTGTGACAGCCAGCTTTGCAATGCTTGGAGACATCATTCTTGCAGAGCCAAAGGCACTTATCGGCTTTGCGGGTCCTCGTGTTATCGAGCAGACCATCGGACAGAAGCTGCCTGAGGGCTTCCAGAGGGCAGAGTTCCAGCTTGAGCACGGCTTTGTGGATATGATAGTTGAGCGTGAGGATTTAAAGAAGACTCTTTACAAGATTTTACGTGCTCACAGACCTACCACTGGCTATGCCAATTTTGACCCGCTTCACTCAGACGATAATTACGAGCCGACAGAGCTTATGAAGGAGCGCGAGGCAAAAGCAAAGCCATTTAAGGTATGGGATAAGGTCAGCGCTGCAAGACAGATTAAGAGACTTGCATCGGTTGACTATATGGACTATATCTTTGATGAGTTTATGGAGCTGCATGGAGACAGATATTTCCGCGATGACCCGGCTATCGTAGGTGGAATCGCATATTTAGACGGTCAGCCGGTCACAGTTATCGGTGTCCACAAGGGAAAAGACCTTGAAGACTGCGCAAAGAGAAACTATGGTATGCCATCACCTGAGGGCTACCGCAAGGCACTGCGCCTCATGAAGCAGGCAGAGAAATTCAACCGTCCGATCATAACCTTTGTCAATACATCAGGAGCTTATCCGGGAATGGAGGCAGAGGAAAACGGACAGGGTGAGGCAATCGCAAGAAACCTTTATGAGATGAGCGGCATCAAGGTGCCAATCCTTTGTCTCATGATAGGAGAAGGCGGAAGCGGCGGAGCTTTAGCTCTTTCTGTAGGAAATGAAGTGTGGATGATGGAAAATGCCACATACTCAATCCTCTCGCCTGAGGGCTTTGCATCTATCCTCTGGAAGGACGGAAAGCGTGCAAAGGAAGCCGCAGAGGTAATGAAGATTACAGCACACGACTTAAAGGAGCTTGATGTCGTGGATGATATAATACCTGAGTTTGGCGGAGCCGATGAGGATGCTCTTTCATCAATCGGAAACTACATGAAGGGCAACATGAAGAAATTCTTGGAAAAAGAAAGCAAATTGACAAAGGACCAGCTCTTGGAGGAAAGATACAAGCGTTTCCGCAAGTTCTAGTCCCGGAAAGGAAATTCTATGAAGATAGTTGGAACAGGAAGCTGCCTGCCACAGAGAGTGGTCTCAAACGATGACCTGGCAGCCATAATGGACACATCTGACGAGTGGATCAGCTCGCGTACAGGAATAAGAAACAGACACATTGCAACGACTGAGACAACCACCTCACTGGCATGTGATGCAGTAAAAAGTGCGCTGCAGGATGCGGAAATTGACGGAAGTGAGATAGACTTGATAATAGCGGCAAGTGTATCCACAGACAAAATCGTTCCATCGCTCGCATGTCAGATTCAGGCTGAGATAGGTGCTGGCAGTGCAGTGGCATTTGACATAAATGCCGCATGCTCAGGCTTTTTATTCGGGCTTGCCACAGCAGATGCATATTTTAAGACCGGCAGGTTTCACAAGGCAGTTGTAGTGGGGGCAGAGGTTCTTTCAAAAATAATGGACTGGAATGACAGAAGCACCTGTGTACTTTTCGGAGACGGAGCAGGAGCAGCGGTTGTGACAGACGAGGGCGATGCTTTTAAGGGCTTTGTACAGGGTTCGGACGGAAAAGGCGGTGAGGCGCTTGACGGAGACAACCGTCCTGTAGTCAATCCGTTTACCGACAATGGAAAGCAGTCTGCACTCGGTGGATATGTCACCATGGACGGTCCTGCTGTATACAAGTTTGCGGTAAAGACAGTGCCAAAGGCTATAAATGAGCTGCTTGATGAAATCGGCTGGAGCGCAGATGATGTGGATGTCTATGTGCTGCATCAGGCCAATATCCGTATTATTGAGTCGGTTGCCAAGAGGCTTAAGCAGCCTATGGACAAATTTCCGACCAATTTACAGCAGTGTGGAAATATTTCTGCGGCAAGTGTGCCGATTTTGCTTGATAAAGTCCGCAAAGATGGTATGATAAAGCATGAGGAAAAAATAATTTTATCAGGCTTTGGAGCAGGACTTACATGGGGAGCCTGCGCCATAGAGTGGCAATAGAAAGAGGTATTTATGACGGCAGATGAAACTTTAAATGAATTATTGGTGTGTCTGTTCAAGGATTTGACAGAGATAGAGGGCAGATGTCTGATAACAGACGAATTTTCTGATATTTCTATCAACGATATGCATATAATAGAGGCAATAGGAGTCGATGAGCCAAAGCGCTCCGGCACCGTAGCCAAGCTTATGTCTATCACTCTGGGCACGCTGACAAAGGCAATAGATGGTCTCACCCGCAAGGGATACGTGAACCGTATCCGCAGTGAGGAGGATAAGCGTGTGGTAAAGCTCTCACTCACCGGCAAGGGAAAGAGTGCATACTATCATCATGAGCAGTTTCACCGTCATATGATAGAGCATATAAAGGACGATCTTTCGGATGACGAAATGAAAGTTCTTATAACTTCACTTGCAAAACTCTCGGATTATTTCAAGGTGGTATATTCCGATGATGAGGAGAATCAGTACCAAAACTGGGATAATATAAATGAAGATAATAAATAAAATGAATTTTTTTTATATAAAACTTTCAAAAATTACTTGATTTTTGTGCAGAATGTATTAAAATATGTTAGGTATATTCTTATGATACAATTTTTTTGTGATTTTTACAATAAGAAAGGAATATCGGAATGAAAATTCTTGTAATCAACGCAGGCAGTTCTTCCCTGAAGTACCAGCTCATCGACATGGAGACCGAGTCTGTAATGGCTAAGGGCCTTTGCGAGCGTATCGGCCTCGACGGTCACCTTAAGCACAGCCCCCTGGTAGGCGGCAAGCCCGTATTTGATGAGGATGTTGCAATGCCCACCCACGCTGAGGCGATTGCCGCTGTTATCGACAAGCTTACCAGCGCCGAGTACGGCGTTGTAGCCTCCATGAAGGAGATCGACGCTGTCGGCCACCGCGTCGTTCACGGCGGCGAGAAGTTTGCTTCATCCGTGCGCATCGATGACGCTGTTATGGAAGCACTCAAGGAGTGTACTCCCTTCGCTCCCCTGCATAACCCCGCAAACATCATCGGCATCAACGCCTGCCGCGACGTTATGGGAGATGTTCCCATGGTTGCAGTGTTCGATACCGCTTTCCACCAGACCATGCCCGGCAAGGCTTACATGTACGCCGTTCCCTATGAGTACTACAAAAATGACGGCATCCGTCGCTACGGCTTCCACGGCACCTCTCATCGCTATGTTTCCGGCCGCTGCGCAGAGCTGATGGGCAAGCCCATCGAAGAGCTGAAGATCATCTCCTGCCATATGGGCAACGGCAGCTCCATAGCAGCTATCGACGGAGGCAAGTGCGTTGACACCTCCATGGGCTTCACTCCTCTGGTCGGTCTGCCCATGGGCACACGCTGCGGCGATCTGGACGCAGGCGTTATCCAGTTCATAATGAACAAGTACGGCATCAGCATTGACGAGATGCTCAACATACTCAACAAGAAGTCCGGCGTTCTGGGCGTTTCGGGCGTTTCCTCCGACTTCCGCGATCTTGACAACGCAGCCGCCGAGGGCAACGAGCGCGCACAGCTCGCTCTGGACATGTTCCACTACTGGGTCGCAAAGGTCGCAGGTTCCTATGTTGCGGCAATGAACGGCGTTGACGCCATCGTATTCACCGCAGGCGTCGGCGAGAACTCCAAGAGCTCCCGCAAGGCTATCGCAGAGTACTTCGGCTATCTGGGCGTCACCATCGACGACGAGGCAAACTCCAAGCGCGGCGAGGATATCATGATCTCCACCCCCGATTCCAAGGTCAAGGTTTTCGTTATCCCCACCAACGAAGAGCTTGTTATCGCACGCGACACGCGCGACATAGTCGGCTAAGAAGAAAAAATCACTGCCGTCTCCGACATCGGAGGCGGCAGTTTTTCTATCTTCACAGCAGTGGTGCAATGACTCTCAATACACGGTCAATAAGCTCGCCGAAGAAACTCGTACGGCAGTCCGATAGCTCGATCTTGCGGCATTTTTCTATCGTTGCAAGATCATCATTTCTCAGGTCAATGACCGCCGGGCTGTCATACATGAGCGTTCCGCACTCAAAGTGCAGATACAGACTGCGGTAGTCCATATTTATGGTGCCGACGACGCCGATCTTATCATCGGCAACATAGCTCTTTGCGTGGACAAAGCCGGGCGTGTATTCATAAATCTTCACTCCGGCGCGGATAAGCGAGGCATAGTAAGACCGCGTCAGGCGGTATACCATTTTCTTATCCGGTATTCCCGGGGTAATAAGCCGCACGTCAACGCCGCGCTTTGCCGCAAGGCACAGCGCGTTTTGCAGGCTGCTGTCGATGGCCAGATACGGCGTTGTGATATAAACATAGTCGTTTGCATTGTAGAGAATGTCGGCATACACGTTTTCGCTGGCGTTTTCATCGTCAAGGGGACTGTCGGAAAAGCTGAGGATGTATCCGTCCCCTTCTCCGCCTTTCTCCTCATATTCTGCGGGCACAAAATCTCTGTAGCCGCCCTCTTTTTCCTCGAATGCATTCCACATTTCAAGAAACATGATCGTCAGGTTTTCAACGCCCGGTCCTTTGAACATAAGTCCGGTGTCCTTCCAGTGACCGAAGCGTTCTTTTTTGTTGATATATTCATCGCTAATATTTATGCCGCCGATAAATCCGACCTTTCCGTCGATGACCGTTATTTTGCGGTGATCACGATTATTCATAACAACGCTGACGACGGGCACGAATTTATTGAACACCATCGCCTTTATGCCATAGCTGCGCAATGTCTGACAATAATTAGCCGGAAGATAGTCCGCACAGCCGACATCGTCGTATATAACGCGTACATCAACACCCTGCGCGACCTTGCGCCGCAGCACGTCGAGTACAGAGTCCCACATATGTCCCGAGTTTATGATAAAATACTCAAGGAAAATGAATTCTTCCGCCTTTTCAAGCTCCGGGATGAGTCTTGCGAACATGTCCTCGCCGACAGGGAAATACTCGGTCTTCGTATCGCGGCAGGCTCTGTAGCCGCTGTAGGACTCAAGATATTTAAACAGCCCTCGTGCGTCATCATCGTCGATCTCCTCGACATCCGACGAACGTAAAGTATAGTATCGCTGTGTTTCCTCAAGCTGAACATTGAGTTTATCCCGTATAAACCTTGTCGGGCGCTTGTTGCCGAACAGGACGTACATAAGTCCTCCGAACAGCGGAAGAAGCGCTATAAACAGCACCCAGCTGACCTTATATGACGGATCCATATCGTTTTTAATAACATGCAGAACGGCAAAAAGACTCAAAATGCGGAGAACATAGTTCATCACCGGCAGAGCATCGCTGAGCCTGAGCAGCAGCGCAACTATCCACACGATCTGCACAAGAATTATGACCGCCGTTATCGCGGTTCGTGAAAGCAGTTTTTTCAGCACTCGGGTATCCTCATTTCTATAATCTCTATTACATTATATTATCTCATGTTCGTTCGTGTTTTGCAATATCGACATTAAATTCACCGCAAAAAAGTGAGAAAAACATTGACAATTCAAGGCTGTCGTGATATGCTATTCGAGCCGCATTGAATGGGTCGGAAGTCCGGATGTGTCCGGCACCCATGAGAGCGAGACCTGAAGAAAGGATTGTTAGTTTATGAAGCATGCTATCATCATGACCGGCGGCAAGCAGTACCGCGTGGCAGAGGGCGACGTTATCTTCGTTGAGAAGCTTGACGTTGAAGCCGGCGAGACAGTCAAGTTTGACAAGGTCCTCGCAGTTATCGACGGCGAAAACACCGTTTTCGGCGCTCCTGTTATCGACGGCGCTACCGTTTCCGCAAATGTCGTAAAGAACGGCAAGGGCAAGAAGGTTCGCGTTTACAAGATGAAGCCCAAAAAGGGTTATCGCAGAACGCAGGGTCACAGACAGCCCTACACCAAGGTTCAGATCGAAACCATCAACGCATAATTTTCCCCGCTACTACTGATAATGGAGGTGTAACCTTAATGGCACATAAAAAAGGTATGGGTTCTACCAAGAACGGCCGCGACAGTGAGTCTAAGCGGCTTGGAGCTAAAAGAGCAGACGGTCAGTTCGTCCTGGCCGGCAATATCCTCGTCAGACAGCGCGGAACTAAGATCCATCCCGGCACCAACGTTGGTAAGGGTAAGGACGACACCCTGTTCGCTCTCGTAGACGGCAAGGTAAAGTTCGAGCGCAAGGATAAGGATCGCAAGCAGGTTTCTGTTTACGAAGAGATCGCTCAGTAAATTAACATGACGATGCCGGACGAAAATCGTCCGGCATTTCATTTAATGCCATATTGCTTCGGGCAGCCGTATCGGTTTGAAGAAGCCGCATTAGATGAATATTATTTTTGAATTTTGCGAGGTGAAATATGGCTACCTCTTTTGTTGATAAAGCACGAATAACGATAAAGGCCGGCAACGGCGGCAACGGCGCGGTCGCGTTCCATCGCGAAAAGTACGTTGCGGCCGGCGGTCCCGACGGCGGCGACGGCGGCCGCGGCGGCGATATCGTTTTCGTCGTTGACGATAACATGTCCACACTGATGGACTTCAGATACAAGCGCAAGTACGTCGCCGGAAACGGCGCGGACGGTCAGGGCAAGCGCTGCTCGGGTAAGGACGGCGACAGTCTGTATATCCGCGTTCCGCGCGGCACCCTCGTGCGCGATACCGAGACCGGCGGCATAATGCACGACATGTCGGACGGCAAGGACTTTGTTGCGGCTCGCGGCGGCAAGGGCGGCTGGGGCAACAAACATTTTGCCACTCCGACAAGGCAGGTCCCCCGTTTTGCAAAGCCGGGTCTCCCCGGCGAGGCGCACGATATAACGCTTGAGCTTAAGCTTCTTGCCGATGTGGGTCTCGTCGGCTTCCCGAACGTCGGCAAATCCACCCTTCTCTCGGTCGTCAGCAAGGCGCACCCGAAGATCGCAAACTACCACTTTACAACACTGTTCCCGAACCTCGGCGTTGTGTACGTCGATGAGGGACGCTCGTTTGTAATGGCCGATATCCCCGGCATAATCGAGGGCGCTTCCGAGGGCGCCGGTCTCGGCCACGATTTTCTGCGCCACATCGACCGCTGCCGTCTGCTGATACATCTTGTTGACGTTTCAGGCTCCGAGGGGCGCGATCCCGTTGCGGATTTCGACGCCATAAACGCCGAGCTAAAAGAATACTCCGCCGAGCTTTACGAGCGTAAGCAGATAGTGGCCGCGAACAAGTGCGACCTCTGCGGCGACGACCGCGAGAATATCGAGCGGCTGAAAGCGCATGTCGAGGCTCTCGGCTATGAGTTTTTCGAGATGAGCGCCGCAACTCACAGCGGAACGCACGAGCTTGTGAATATGGCCTCCGAGATGCTCAGCGAGCTTCCCCCGGTCATCCGCTTCGAGGCCGACTATGTACCGCCCGAACCCGTGATCGACACGTCCGAGGATCTTACGATCGAAAAGTACGACGACGTGTGGGTCGTCGAGGGCGGCTGGCTCCAGCGCCTTATGTCATCGGTCAACTTCTCGGACAACGAGAGTATGATGTACTTCGACCGCGTCCTGCGCGATAACGGAGTTTATCAGCGCATGGAGGATATGGGTATTCAGGACGGTGACACAGTTAGCATCTATAATCTCGAGTTTGAATACCGCGACTAACGTCATATTTTAATAATGTAGAAAACGATGCCTGCAAAATGCAGGCATCGCTTTTTATTTCGCTCTTCGGATTACTTCAGGCCGTTTTCGTATGCCTGAATCATCTTCTTGACCATCTGGCCGCCGACGGAGCCGGCCTGGCGAGCGGTGATATCGCCGTTATAGCCGTTCTTGAGATTTACGCCAACCTCGTTTGCAGCTTCCATTTTGAACTTCTCCATTGCCTCGCGTGCAGCAGGGACAACAAGATGATTGCTGGAATTGTTAGACATAGCTTTTACATCTCCTTTTCTGTATTGGGTACGGTTTCTTGACCCGTTACTTATCATTGCCGCAATGCGCCGTTATATTCCCGCTCGGAGCATGTAATTCCTGCTAAAATCTTTGTACATACAAGATGTTGTGTCGTGATTTTTACTGACCACAATCATGCAAAAATTTTATGTATTTATGTGGTTATGTCTACTTGACAATTATTTTAATTACTTGTACAATACCCTTGTATCTAAATCGTTACCGTTTTGTAATCGACAATTTGCAGCCGTTTTCGGCTTATCTTCGTATTATACTACTCTTAAGTTTGACAGGAGTATTGTCCGATATGCGTAATATTTCCAGGATTTTCAAACATGATCTGAGGGCGCTTTATAAGAACTTCTTCGCCTTCCTCATCATCCTGGCGATCCTTATACTGCCGGCCCTGTACGCATGGTTCAACATCTATGCGTTCTGGGATCCGTATGGGAAAACCAAGGATGTTTCCATAGCCGTTGTTTCAAACGATAAGGACTATATGGATTCCGACGGCAACATCGTAAACATGGGCAAAGCTCTTATTGACGAGATCAAGGATGACGAAAACTTCGGCTTTGTGTTTCTCGACGATGCCGACAAGGCGGTCAAGGATCTCTATGCCGGCAAGTATTACGCAGCAATTATCATCGAGCCTGACTTTACATATAATATGTACAACTTCCTGACCACGGATATGTACAACCCCACGATCAAGTTCTATCAGAACGAAAAGACCAACGCCGTTGCCGTCAAGGTCGTTGAGGCTGCCGGCGACAAGGTCAAGAAGATCGTAAACGAAAAGTACATTTCCACGGTCGTCGAAACGCTGTTTGACAAGCTCAACTCCTTCTCCTCCGACGTGCAGGGCAGCTCCTCTGCCGAGATGCTCAAGAACACGCTCAAGAAGATAAATGACAATCTCATAAGCTACAGCGGCACAATCGATCAGTTTATTTCCGCGAATAACTCGCTTATCGATACTCTCCAGCGCACGAATAACACTCTGAACTATTCAATTTACCTCATCGGCAACGAGAGAGTAAACATTTCAAAGCAGATAGTATATATTGAAGATACCAAGAAGGATCTTGCGCTTATAAACGACGAGGTCAACCGCATGCTCACCGAGCTGCAGGACTCTGTCAACGAGGCAATATACAAGCTCGACAGGCTCTATAACGGCGGCACCGAGGATGCTGAAGCCGCCAAGGCGGCTCTTGCGGAGCTTGAAGCTCAGTACAAGGAGCTTATCGACTACCTCACCCACTCGGGACTTACAAACACCGAGGTTGAGGACGCACTCACAGCGCTCAACAAGCTCACCGACAAGATCACTCAGCTGCGCGACAAGCTCGGCCTCAACGGCGGCCTTACCGACGCACAGCAGACAAGAGTTCTCGCAGCGCACAACAAGAGCGCTATCGAAGCCGTGAAAACCGACTATGAGACCGTCGCCGTTCCGGCAGTTTACAAGGCCGTCACCGGCTATGACTATGAGGATCTCAACGACGCGACGCAGACTCAGCAGTCGATGGAGTCGCTCGTCGGCTTCATGAAGGAAGACACCAACGAGCGTATCCAGAGCATTCAGGCAAACCTCTCCAAGGCACAGAGCACCTCCGATCCCGAGGTGCGCCAGGAGGCACTCCTCGCCGCGCAGAGCGACACCAGAGTCGTTGAGCAGGAGATCACCGCACTCGGCGCAACGGCCGAGGCTGTAGGAACCGCAAGCGGAAGCGACACCTCCGGCGTTACCGGCGCCATTGACAGCGCGCAGAGCGACGCAAAGGACGCCGGCGCTATCCTCGACGATATTCTCAGCGGCAACCGCGACATCGACCTTATTCGCGATCTGCAGCTTATAAGCGACGCTCTCGGCACCGTCCGCGTTACCCTCACTGAGAACGTTTACCCCATGCTCGACACGATGCTCAACAATCTTCAGGACAGTCTGGGCGAGGTATCCGCCCTGCTGCTTGACCTCAACGGCATTCTCGGCAAGACAACGCCCATCGTCAAAGAGCTTGGCAACACCTTCGGCGCAGTCAACAACGCCCTTATTCAGGTCAAGGATCTGATCACCTCCTACAGCGGCAGGATCGATGATTTCATTGAAATGCTCGACGGCAACCCCGAAAACGGCACGCTTCAGAACGTATTCGACTTCCTGAATGTCGATCCCGAGAGCATCGGCTCGTTCCTCTCAAGCCCCGTTTCCATGGTATCGAAGTCCGTATACCCCGTTGAGTCCTACGGCGCGGCAATGACGCCGTTCTACTCCATGCTCGCTATCTGGGTCGGCTGCGTCATACTCAACGCAATACTCAAGTGCGACGCGCCCATCCCCGTTCCCGAGGCTACCGAAAAGCAGCGATTCTTCGGACGTTACCTGCTGTTTTTCGTGCTCAGCCAGGTTCAGGCGCTTATAACCATGCTCGGCAACCTCATCATTCTGGGCGTTGACTGTGTGCATCCCGGTCTGCTTCTGCTGTCGGGCGTATTCACCTCGATGGCGTGCTCGATGCTGGCATACGCCTTTGCCGTTGCCTTCGGCAACATCGGCAGAGCGCTGATCGTCGTCATACTTATCATTCAGATAGCCGGCTCCGGCGGCTCATACCCCATCGAGCTGCTGCCGAACTTCTTCCAGCAGGTCTACCTGTTCTTCCCCTTCCCCTACGCGATAAACGCAATGCGCGAGGCGATAGCCGGTCTGTATCAGAACCAGTATCTGATATACATATTGCAGCTTATGCTGTTCTTCGTTATCGGCCTGCTCATCGGCATATTCGCAAAGCGCCCGCTCGGCGGCATAAACAAGTACATGAACGAGCAGCTTGACAAGACGGAAATGATGTAAAAACTACAGGAGCAATCATTATGGATACTCAGTACGAAAAAAAGTATAACGAGCTGATGGCGTGCCTGCGGCAGATGCACGACAACAACGTCAGGCGCATGAAAATGGCGCTGCGCAGTCTGCTGATCGTTCCGACAATCTTCCTCGTAATGCTGTTTTTCACCAACAGCTCAAAAACGATCTTCCTCGTTTTGTGGATAGTCTCAATGTTTATCATAGCCGCAATCCTCATCGTTATTGAGTATCAGGACTATACGCTAAGAAAAATGATAACACGGGTCGAACAAAGCGGCAGCGAACAGCCGAAGATCGCCGAAAGCGCCGCCGGCTCCGATCCGAGAGCCGAGGCGATACGCGAGTCAATACGCAGCCGCTCGCCGGAAAACGACGATAAAGCCGGAAGCTTCGAGTATGACAACTATGAAGAAGCACCGACCGGCAAGGACGAATAACACTCTACGAAAGCTGAGTAATGCGATGAACAAATTAAAAGACAAAACTTCAAACGTCTTAGCCATCATTCGCTCGGATATTAAGCGTCTGAGTAAGAGCGTTGTTGCGATCGTCTGCGTCTTCGGTCTGGCTCTGATCCCGTGCCTGTATGCATGGTTCAACATCATCTCGAATTGGGATCCGTACACCCCAGATTCGACGAAGAACCTCACCATCGCCGTTGCGAGCGAGGACGAGGGCACCACGTTTGTCGGACTTGACCTCAATGTCGGCAACATCATTATAGAAAAGCTCAAAGGCAACAACCAGATCAACTGGCAGTTTGTCGATTCCGAGCAGGCGGTGCAGGATGGCCTGTACAGCGGCGATTACTACGCTGGTCTCGTCATCCCGGCCGATTTCAGTGATTCTCTGCTCGGCTTTACCGACGGCGAGTTTGAAACCCCCGAGATCATCTACTACGATAACCAGAAGATGAACGCCGTTGCTTCCCGTGTTACCGACCGCGCTCAGAGCATCGTCAAGAACGAGGTAAACAGCATTTTCCTCGCCTCCATCGTTGACGAGCTTTCAAACTTCACCTCCGTGTTCTCCGGCATCGGCAGCGACGCTTCTCTGTCGCTGGACGGTCTGGACGAGCAGCTTGAGGATATAAAAACCGACCTGCGCACCTATGTTTCCATCATGGACTCCATGGCAGCGGTCACGCAGTCGGCGCTGAACGTAACGACGATGACCAGCAATCTCCTGCCCGACGTCGTGAATATGCTCAACAACAGCCGCAAGAGCATATCCAACATGCAGGATCGCCTCGCGACCAGCAAGGAGGATGTCATCTACTCGGCCGATGCCATTCGAAACAGCTCCGAGCAGCTGCGCAACACCATCGAGCGCCTTGACGAGGCGACCGGCGGCGACCCGGCCGGTGCCGGCAGCTCGTATATCGATTGGGACGCGCTCTACGGCGAGGGCGGCATAAACGAATACGAGGGCGAGATCCTCGACGATCTGTACTACGACGTAAACAAACAGCTGCACGAAAGCGTCATCCGCTTTGACGATATTCTTCAGCAGACCAATATTGACAGCAACCTCATAAACTCCATGACCACGCTCCAGTCGTCGCTGGATAACCTCGATTCACTTATCGCGCAGATCCAGGGCGACGTCAACAGTCAGGCGCTCACGCTGCAGCAGTTCACCTCTGCCCTCGGCTCCTGCACGCAGAGCATAAACGGCACTCGCGAGGTCATGAACACCATGCTCGAGCTTGTCACGAACGTTCAGGCAAACGTTAACGAGCTGCGCTCGTCCGAGAGCGTTTCAAATATCCTCGACCTCATGCAAAACGACGTCAGCAGCCTTGTTGAATACCTCTCCTCCCCGGCTAACCTCGAGGTCGTCAGGGTATACGCGCTCGAAAACTTTGGCTCCGGCATGGCACCGTTCTACACCGTTCTGGCCATCTGGGCAAGCGCGCTGCTGAGCGTCAGCCTCATGCATCCGCACATCAAGCGCCGTTCGGAATTCCCCACGCTCACGACCACGGAAGCCTACTTCGGCCGATACTTCGTTTTCTTCGCGATCGGCCAGCTCACGGCGCTCATAACCGTGCTCGGCAACCTCTTCTACATCGGCATCCAGTGCTATAACCCCTTCCTTTTCTGGCTTGCCGCGGCGCTCGCGAGCCTTGTCGCGTCGCTTGTAAACTACGGCTTCGTGTTCGCCTTCGGCAATGTCGGCGAGGCGTTCTCGATCATCGTACTGGTCATTCAGGTCGCAGGCTCCGGCGGCACCTACCCCGTCGAGATGCTGCCGAAGTTCTTCCAGGTGCTTTACGGTGTGATGCCGTTTAAGTACTCGATGAACGCAATGCGCGAAACTATCGCAGGCAGCTACAACGGCACCTATTTCAAATGTATCCTCGTTCTGCTGCTCATGGCGGCTATCGCGATCCCGGCAGGCATCCTGCTGCACACGGCCTTCAAGCCATTCCTGAAGCGCTTCAACGAGAGCAAGGCAAAAACCGCCGGTCTCATGCACAGCTGATAAACATTGAAATTTGATAAGAAAACGCACCGCACGAATTTCGTGCGGTGCGTTTGTATTCTTTGCGCTTACTGTGCTCTGTACAGGAATGTTACGACCTGACCGCGCGTGCAGGTCGCGTTCGGGGAGAAGTGCGTTGCGTCCGTGCCCTTGGTTATACCGTTTGCGACTGCCCATTTGACGGCCTCGTAGCAATACGAGCTGACGGCTACGTCAACAAATCCGACGTTTCCGCCGACTGCCGGTTCACCTTCGGCGCGATACATGAACGTCACCACCTGACCGCGAGTGCAGGTCGCGTTCGGCGAGAAGTGCGTTGCGTCGGTTCCCTTCGTTATGCCGTTTGCGACTGCCCATTTGACGGCCTCGTAGCAGTAAGAGCCG
>QRFC01001527.1_pt1 | contig 19001 bp, 27 predicted proteins | sample 1861061 | NCBI WGS metagenome assembly QRFC01 (sample SAMN09711282, study PRJNA482702) | Human gut metagenome, whole genome shotgun sequencing project.
GATACGCCATGAAGTTGCGAAGAACCATTTTTATAAGCTTCATATTCCCTCTCCCTTTCAGCTTTTATCTCATTTGCTGTTGTGATTGCTAATTCTGTTCCAAGAATCCTCAATTCCAGTTCTACATCGACATGCTTATCTGCTGCCAGTAAATCAACAAGAACATCAACTCTTGTTTCGATGTCAAGAAGTCTGTCGTATGTGTCTTTTCTGATACAGACATATTCGTCTTCTCTAAGCTCGACTTCCTTCATTTTTCGTCCTCCGCATACTCAACCTTCCCGTCATTGATTTCAACGGTTTTTCCACTCTTTTCAAATCTTTCTACGCATTCCTGCACTGTCATTTCCTTTTTCATCTTATTCTCCTTAATCTTCTGAATTTATCCACGGATCGAATGATTCCGCTCTCTTTATGGATCACTTTTAAGTAAAATTCTGTTTCTCCTGCCAGCATCCAATTATTTGGATTTAGCCTGGACGCTGCCACAGCTTCTTTTTGCTCTCTTGTGAGGCGTTTCGGTTGCTTCATCTTTTCTTTCTCCGCGAAACATACCAGGTATATGCCACGATTGCTGTAACTTCTGCAATAATGCAGGACAAAAATCCAACCCAAAATTCTGGAATATAAATCGTCATTACTTTTTTCCTCCTATTTTCCGTGCAGTCTTTCCAGTTCCTCTGCACGTTTCAAAATCTCATCAGCATAGTTGCTAAGCTTTTCATCCTCATATGCTCCGATTCCGTATTCGTCGGAATATCCTGCGTTATAGAACATCAATGCCGGTGCCGCTTCACCATATTTGTGAAGCAGTTCTTCCAGAATCGTTACTCCCACGTAAATGTTGTCGTATGGATCTGTCATATCACGGTCACCTATCAACTCTTTGTGGATCTCTTTATTCACCTGCATGAGTCCAACACAGTTACCGTTTACCGCCGCTGGATCCCAGCTGGATTCCTTTTCAATCATCGCCTCCACCAGCTCAGGCAAAATGTCTTTGTCCTCGCAGAGTCTTTCGATATACTCCTGCCAGTCTCCCTGATGATCGCTCCCGGCCTTGGCGATCATTGCAAATCCGACAAACAGCAAAACCGCAATTATTACTGCTATTGTCATTCTTTTCATACCGCCTCCGCCTGTTTCATAAATTTGTTGATAAAATACTGCTGACCTTTTCCTGTAACTTTTGGAGTTTTGCTTATCACGTTCAGCCCATCTCCATTGAGATGTGTGCTTTCCTTAATCTCGAAAAGTCCCATCTCCATGCTCCTCTGAGTCGGCATATTGTAATCAGACCCTTTTCTCAGGATCAGATACCCATTAACTCTCATCCACTCGAATAACCTCTTCTGCCCAATCTGGAAACCATTCTGGCAGATCAGTTTTGCAAGGTCTCCAATCAGTATGGAGGTCTTACTGGCAGACACCGCATCAGCAAATATCTCTTTCGGTTTCATCCGCTCACAGTCCTCGATCAGCTTTGTGTTATGCTCCTTCAGACTATCAATAGTTCGGTTCGCAATCTTCAATGCCCTTGCCATCACCTGCTCCGGTGTGTTCCAGGCTTTTTCCAGATCAAGCAAAAACTGTCTGCACTGCTTACCTTTCTCTGTCCGGCTCATAAGGCATAAGTGCTTTGCCATATCAACTGTCAGATTGTAGTCCTGCAATTCTCTGACCTGTATTCCACCATTGTTCTGAACCTCCGTACCTTTAAGTACGCTGGTAAAATCTTCTCCCTCAACAAATCCCTGTGAATTTGTCTCAAACCAAGCAGAAAATCTTTTGCTGATTTCCAACTGCTCATGCAGTTCTCTCGCCGATACGGTTTGCGTATCAAAATTTACATTCAATAACTCATTCATTTTTTACTCACCTTCTTTCTCATCTCTTGTGGCATTTAATCGGTGTTACCTTATGGCTGCGATACGGTCTTGGTGGAACTACTTTAGTGTTTGCTTCCAGCCTTTTGTTTTTCAAAATATTCTGTTCTTCAACAAATGCCTTGTACTTCTCACACTCATCATGGTAGCTTCCGCATCCTCTCCGTTCGCAGTTCAGACATGGTGCATTACGCATCTGACCACCTACTCTTTCTTGTCGAGCTTATCTTTCTCCTTCTGTTCTGCCATGCTCTCAACTTTCCCAAGAATATAACCCTTGTCAAAATCTGACATCTTCGGAATTGCATCTTTCAGCTTCTCAACTACCTGCTTTTCTCTTTCACTCATTCAATTCACTTCCTTCCTGTGATATAATCTCCTTAAAACAATTAAGGAGGTAAAATTCATGGATGCCAAAGATTACGTATCTGCTTATGCCATTGCTAAAATCTGCGGATATGCCGGAACATTCGATGATTTCAAGAGCCTGTACGACCAATACTATTCCGAAATCATCAAGTCTTTACCGGAAGAAAAACCAGAACCAGCAAGATGCGAAGCAGCTACCAACCCAATGCGCAGTAAAAATACTATTTTTTAACTGCCAGTAGTGCCGTTGAAAGAGAATCAAGGATTTTGCATCTTTGCTGAATTTCTTCGATTCTCTTCTCACCGCGATAGCACTCTTCTGCAATCATAAGTGCTATGCACTCTACACTGTCGGACAAAGTCATGCTATTTCCATCAACTTCATATCCATATGATTCTTTCATTTTTCTCCCCTCCTTTTGTTGACCTTGTAAACACAGTATAGTCCCTCAGAAACGGTTTGTCAATAGTTTCTTGTTGACTTGGGGACTTTCTTGCTGTATAGTAATAGTGAAAGGAGGGTTGAAGATGAATGAAAGGATAAAAAATTTAAGGAAATCCTTAAATATGACTCAAGAAGAGTTTTCTAAGAGAATTGGTTTATCACGAAACTTTATTGCTCAAGTAGAAATTGGAACGAAAACTCCTTCCGAAAGAACTATTTCCGATATTTGTAGAGAATTTGAAGTAAATGACGAATGGCTCAGAAACGGAACAGGAGAAATGCGTATCCAGAAATCAAAGGATGAAGAAATTGGTGAGATGCTTGGAGAAATCCAGAGATCAGGAGAAGACAGCTTTAAGCACAGACTTGTAGCGGCCTTGGCAAAGCTTGACGAATCCGAATGGGATGTATTGGAAAAATTGGTCGATTCAATAGCCAACAAGTAAAGAGAAAGACAAGGGAAATGCGCAATCCCTTGTCTTTTTCATTATTCCAGTAATTTTCTCACGTATGCATATATGGTTTTCAGCCAATGCATATTGTCGCATTTTCTTATCAAACCAATAATTTTTTCTTGGTAAACTTCCTTCTCATTCACTAAAAACCCTCCAATCAAAAATCCGCATGTGCCGTAAAGTAGCTTAATAGAATTATAGAACATATGTTCTTGTTTTGTCAATATATATCAAATTATGTCGAATTATGTAGGATTTTGTAAAAACGAAAATATTGACACTTCCTCTGTCGGAAAGTAAGCTATTCGTATGGGGAAACACCATGCGGATTAGTGCTCCCCCAGCCAGAAGTTGATGTCTCTTAATTGAGACAATCATATTTTAACACTTTAAAGAGGGAGGACGGAACACTATGAAAAAAGAAAATTTGTATAAATTATCGGTACATTTTACCAGAGAAAACACTATCTTTACAGATAATTTGCGTTACAACTTGGATATTTGCTTAAAGTATTCAGACATTACCATTCATGAGCTGGCTGAATCCGCTGGCATTTCATTTGACACGCTTAAAAATCTGTTGTATCAGAACTCCAAGGATTGTAAGCTATCCACTGCCGCCCTCTTAGCAAAAGCTATCGGTGTAACTCTCGATGAGCTAATCGGTCTGGATACTTTTTCAGAAGAAAATATGGATTGCATATCCATGTTCCGTGAAATGCCTGAGCACTACCAGTATTTTATCCGTTGGTTTATCCATCGTCAATATGAGCTTTCCAATGGCGGTTTCAGGCAAGGAAGAAAGACTGTCCCTGTGATGAATCTGGAGGAACACCCAGACGGCACGCTACATATTTCCAGTGATTTTGAATCCATTGATATCACCGATATTCCGCAAAATATCAAACCGCAAATTTTTATGGGTATAAAAACCTCCGTGGATCACTATATGCCTCACTACACTCCATATGACATTCTTCTGATCGCAAACGACCGGTATCCAAAACCATCCGAAGACAGTGTTATCATTTATGGTGATAACGTTTTCATTGTCAGACGGCATTCATGTGGCAACGGTCACTACGAATATCTGAGCATCAGGGATAACAGATTCAGGTGCTCCGAATCTGACATTGATAATGTAATCGGTTATGTTGCATTAGTAATCAACCAATAACTTCTTGATATAAAGTGAAAAAAATGTTATAATATAAGAAAATTTAACCGAATCCGCCAGCTCCGCCCGGCTTGCCGTTGAGGGGAGAACGGGGCGCAAAGGATAGGGCGAATCGAGCAAGGACGGCAGACATTTTGAGAATCACGCTCACTGGACATGGTAGAGATACTGTGTCTGGTGAGCGTTTTTTGTTTGTCTGAAATTGGTAAAACCAACTGGCTAGTGATTGCAACACGAAAAGAGGCATCCTGTAACCTCCTGCCAGTTGCTTTTATATACAGGGTCTATTTGACAGGAGGTAGGAATATGGAACCCAAAAAAATTAAGAAAGTGGTAATCAGAGAAGATTTAGTTGCGATTACCGGAGATTACAAAAAGGCAGTCATTTTAGGTCAGTTTATTTATTGGGCAGATAGAGTTGCTGATGCTGATAAATTTATTCAGAAAGAAAATGAAATCGCTGCTAAATACGGAGAAGAGGGAAGAGAACTTCTCTATGGATGGATTTATAAGACGGCAGATGAACTGGCAGAGGAAGTTATGTTGGGACTGTCTGTTAGTCAGATCAGAAGATATGTCTCCGAAATTGTGGAAATGGGTTTTGTTGACCGAAGAAAAAATCCAAATTACAAATGGGATAGAACATGGCAGTACAGAGTAAACCTTGTCAATATTGCAAAGGCACTTAAGAAAAAAGACTATCCATTAAGTGATTATAGAATCTCTTTACCAGAGGATGATTCATTGAATGCGCATAAGCGCGTGTTCGATAACGAGAAAATGGAAGATCGAACCGATTCAAACCGTTGTGCAATACCATACACTACTACAGATATTACAAACAAAGACTACAATTCAGAGAAAGGAGTATGCTCTTTTTCTGGTGAAAAAGAGGTCTCACCATCATCTGAAAGAGGTACGTTATCTCCTACGGTCATAAAAACTATTAACGAGGCAATGACGGAAGAAGGAGAATCACCAGATAGCAGCTATAGAGAAGAGCTGAAAGATATAGCCGAATACTTTGTAGGCAAATATGCCAGAACACAAGGAAAGCCGCATAAGCCACTCACACGACCGGCTATTAGCAATATCGTATACAACTACCTGCATCAGGATGAGGACGAATACGGAATCATGGATGATGTGTGGACGCTAGACCAGTATATACCGTTAATTGATATGTACATGCAGACGAACTACCGGGAGGGAACAGAAAAAAGCCTGTCCCACTTTATGTCCGGTTCTATCCGCCGGAACTTAAAAGCAAAATTGATAGAGTAAGAATCATACTGGATGCCGAGGATGCAGGCATCCGCTAACCAGAAAAAGATACTGGCAGATTGCCTGATGGCACTTCTGCCAAGAACGGAGGTGCCTACATGGCAATAAGAACTATGCGATCAGGCGGAGGAATGTCATCGTTTTTGAACGTAAATGGAGTAGACTTCCCGTGTCCAAGGGTTGGATTTTCGTATATCATCAGCACAACGGTAAATGCCGGACGAAACGCAAATAACGCAGTTATTGGGCAGCGAGTAGGAAGAGACATTTTTAAACTGAACAATCTGGAATGGGCAATGCTGGATGCAGAAACATGGCAAAGAATGTTAAAGGCAGTAGAACCATTTTATGTGCCGGTAACTTTTGAGGACTACCGGACAGGAAAGCCGATCACCGTTACAATGTATCCTGGAGACAGGACTGGTGTTCCATTATTTGCAGACCAATATTCTCACATTATTACAAAGTACGAGAATTGTAAATTTAATCTTATTGATGCAGGCCTGGAGTGATTAACATGCAAAATGTAAGTAAAGAATACAAAGACGCAATGAAGAAGCCATGCAGGAACCGAGGGTATATATCTGCCAGAATTGGAATTGTCAGTTCAATTGCTACAGAAAATGTACTTGCGGATGATAGCAATAATGATTTTGCTTATTTTGCAAACAATACCGCTCCTTTCAAGGACAATACCGCAAAGAAAATATATGCAACTATGGAGCAAGATTTTTCCAAAGTTGATGGAACAATGTATTTTTTGCCGGAAGAATATTCTGATTATGATTTTTATAACAACGGAATGGTAACTTCTGGACTTTTGGAATCAATATATATCTCTTTTGTTGGAAACTTTGCTGATATTAAAGGACTCACTATTAACTTTGGAGAATATTACCCAACATCTTTTACAATCAAGTCAGATAATGGAACGAAGACCTATGAAAACTCAGGAAACGTATTTGTTACTGAGGACACATTCGATGCGGTGACGTTCCTGCGAATAACACCGGTGACTATGGTTAATGGGCAGGGACGAATGCGGATTTTACAGTTTACCTGCGGAATTTCCAATACTTTCTCAAATAACGAGGTCAAATCTTTTTCTTATAAAGATTTTGTATCTCCTATTTGTGAATCTGTACCAAGCCAAGACATGACCCTTGTCGTGGATAACCAGAACCTATATTACAGTCCTGAAAATTCAGAATCAGCTATTGCATATCTCGAACAAGGGCAGGAAATGAAAGTCACGTTTGGATACGATGTAACTGGAAAAGGTGATATTGAATGGGTTCCAGAAATTACTACATACCTCAAGTCATGGAGCGCAAACGATGTGCAAGCAGAATTTACCATGGTTGATGTGTTTTACTGGAAGTTAAATACCATGTATTACAATGGTTTATATCGGAACAGCGGAATATCTTTATATGACTTGGCTGTTGATGTTTTCACAGATGCCGGAATTAAGGATGAGGAATACTATATAGACGAATATTTGAAAAGCGTAATCGTATACAATCCTGTTCCGGCAGTAAAGCATTCTGAAGCATTACAGATTATATCTAATGCCGGACGTTGTGTTTTAAGCGTGGATCGGAAAGGGCGAATTAACATCAAATCATCTTTTGTCCCTGATATGACAGCAGAAACGAACGGAGAAACCGAGTTTAGCAGGTCTCAAAACATACTTAGTTACAGTCAAAAAGAAGCATATGCAATGGGAAGTAATGATTTTTCTTCTGTGAACGGGACTGTAAAATTTGTACCGGAAAACGGCAGATATATTGATAATATAGGATATGTAAGTAGCGAATTGGCTGACGAAAATGGTAATTTTCAAAACAATCCGAAAATCACAATCACATTAGAATCAGGATATATCTGCTTCGGAATGATGATTTATTTTAGGAATGTTGCTCCGGCAGAATACTCAGTAAAAACTTCTTACTTGGGAACCACTGTATTAGAATACACCGTGTCAAATCCAGAATTACAGCAAGGATACCTTGGGCAATTAGACCGATTCGACAAAGTAGAAATTGAGTTTACGAAAGGGCATCCAAATGCCAGAGTAACGATAGACAATATTGTATTTGGAGATTCAACGGATTACGTTTTATCCAGAGACTTTAATCTTTCTACTTCCCCAAGAGAAACACGGCAAGAAAGAATAAAATCTATATCCGTAGAAAGAACGCTTTACAAAGAAAATCCAGAAGCCATAAAAGAGCTTTCATCGGAAGAGGTGCTTTTAGAATCAGCAACACAGGAGTATACAGTATATCTTGCAAAAGCTTCTTACGGATTCTCAGTATCCACGGAATCTGCTAATACAACAGTGTCAATCATTGATAGCAGCAGCTATTTTGTAAAAGTAAATATTGTCGGAAACGTAGGAGAAAAAGTGAGGATTTCTGTAAGTGGGCAAGAATATTTACAAGATACGCAAACATATTCAAAAATTCACAATCAGACAGGAACCGAAAAAACATGGAAAAATCCTCTGGTAAGCTCATTAGAAATGGCTGTGGACATTGAAAAATGGTTGTCTACATACTATTTGGGTGATGTGGAATATGAAATATCATGGAACGGAGATCCGAGGACTGATGCAAACGATCTTTTATTTTTAGAGCTAAAAAACAGAGAAAATACAATGGTGCGTGCTTATCAGAACGAATTAAAGTTTACTGGTACATGGAGCGGATCATTAAAAGCAAGGAAGGCGGTGTTGTAATATGGCGTGGATTCAACCAAAAACAAATTGGGCGGTCAGTGACAGATTTAATATATCTGATTACAACCGCATAAAAGGAAACCTGGATTTTCTGAAAGATAAAGCGGAAACTCTTTATATGTCTTTTGACACACGAGACATGGGCCAAGAAAAAACCTATGTAGATTATATCTACGCAAGCGAAATAAACAAATTTGAAGAAAATCTTGAGAAAATAAATCAAAATATTTTTACTCAAGATTTTGGCGACAGACAGACATTTGTACCAAATGGTGTATTTATTACATACGATGAGCTGAGCAGAATCGAGTCAGCAATACTAAACATGTACAATTTATTAGACAGGCAAAAAGCCGGACTTATAAGATTGGCTTTTAGATTTGGAAATATGAAAGGAGTGCAAGTATAATGGCATTAAAAACAAATTTTACAGATGATATTTTAGCAGAATCTATGAACGGAAAACGGCAGTATAATGTTACCGAAAACAGCAACGGAACAAAATCTCTGGAAGATGTTACTGATTATCAATATGTTGGAAGCACTTTCTCTGCAAAGAACATGAATGAAACCAATGCTGCTGTTAATCAGGCATACGATGACATGGGGGATGAATTTAACAAGAATACTAAATATTTAGCTGGGGCGGTTAAAATTCACAATAATAAATTATGGAAATTTAAAGTTGATCACGATCCAGGAGAATGGGATGAAAGCCAAGTTAGGAAAACAACTTTGTTAGACGAAATTGGTGAACTAAATGAGAACTTAGGAAAGAATACTTTTGGTGATAAAGTCACGCTAGTAAAAGATCAAAATTATATTTGTCCTTCCGATGGATATTTTCACGTTGTATGCGGATATCAAGAAAAATCGAGAGCCGTTGGCTTTATTAACGACATCAATTTAGTAGCTCTCAGTAGTACGAATAGCAGCTCTGTAGTGATAAACAATTCAATGGCATCAATCATATTTGTGCGTGCCGGAATGACAATAAAATATACTGGTACAAACGCACAAGGTTTTTTTATTCCATTGATATGATTTTATTTGATTCCGTAGATACTTTTTATAAAACAGTATCTACAACAAATTCATATCTAACATCTCTTGGGCTGCTCACGCTAGTAAATGGAACACGAATCTCTGTGTCAGTACCATTATATACCGCTACAACCTGAATGGGGTAAGTATATAAAGTTGATGATGCGTCAAATCTAAATACACCTACGCCAATGATATGTTGCACATTTTCATTGAGTGAAAGTATATTTCCTGGCAATTTGCAAAAGAGACAAAGTGCTCCTTCTGGCTGACCATTAAAATTATCTGCTGAAAATTTAATCGTTGTTTTATCACCGAATACTGTTGTTTTAGTGAACGCATTTCCCCAAACATGATTACCCTGTTTATAGAATTGCATAAAGTAATTTGATACATTGCTAGTATATGACAAAGTTTCGATAGCATTATTCTCATTTAGTTCACCAACTAGGGCGCCGCAAACCGCCCTAAGCAACTATATTGAGCAACGAAACAAGCGAAAAATTTTTCAAACAGGGCTTTGACCTAACAAAAAATAAAGGGCAGAGAAATCTGCCCTTAAATTGTCACTTTCCAACAAATGTAATTTTATCGCTCTGCCATAAGTTAATATCGTATTCAAGTTCAACGCTCTCGGCATCTTCTGGAACTTCAAAATATACAGATCCTTCTGATTCTCTCCCAGCAGATAATTTTCCGTTTTGCCGTCCTTGCTCGATTCGCCCTATCCTTTTCGCCCCGTTTCCCCCTCAACGACAAGCCGGGCGGAGCTGATGGATTCGGCTGAATTTGATTTTATTATAGCAGTTTTTCCCTAGAATATCAAGGTCTGCTGTGCATTTGCGGAATCTATCTGTTCTGCCAGAACGTACGGCGGCTGGTAGTTATTGATGATCTCAATAGCTTTTTCCACCTGACTCCGTTTCAATGCCCGGTACGTCTTGATCTGGAAGTTGTACTTCAAATTCGCATAGATGCCCTGATACACCTTGCGGCGAATGGATTTATCCCGGTACACATTAGAGGTCTTACCGCCCATTACAGCCAGTCCCTTGCGCTTCACAGCAGACGTTATCCGGTCTTCCTCTACTGGAAGAATCGGTAAATCCATTTTCAGACTTTCCATGTCCTTCTTGATGCTGTCAACTTCCTGCTGCAACTCCATATGCCCCTGCGCCAGAAGCATGATCTTGTCGTTGGTGCTGATCGGCATGGTGTAAGAACCGTTCTTCCTAATTGCCGGGAGAACTTCCGATGTTACCCACTTCTTGAACTTCTTTGCAGAGTCAAGTTTACTGCCGAAAACAAGCGCATAGAGACCGGATTCATTGATAATTGTCATATTCTGCATTCCAGAAGGGGTCTCCATTTTGGAGATACCTTTATCATCGTCGTCAACATGCTTTCTAACTGCATCGGATGGCTTCTCGTATCCCAGAGCTTCCGCAACGTCTTTGCCAACAAACCACGCTTCTCCGTCGATCTCAACGGTTCTGATGTCTCCAAAATCCGGGTTATTAAAAATCTGAATATCAGTCATTATCTGGCACCTCTTTCCTTGCGATATTTTACGATGGCATAATGGTAAATCTTAAACAAAAAATCACAGTTCTCCATTTCTTCGATCATAGAAATCAATGCTTTCTTATAGTCCATTACTGCACACCGCCTTTCTTTCCCATGTTGTCCAAGCATCCATGTCCCCAGTATTCTAACCAGCGTCTCATGAATGTCTCCCAGTAGGCAAGCATTCCGTCGGTGTCCATACAGTCAATCATCTCGTGAATTTTCTTTCTGTTCTCTTCCATCAACCTTTCCTCCCTTACACCTGCGGAATATAGCTTCCGTCCATGATACTGATTGCCAGTTTCATTCCTTCCACGGCGTAATAGCTGTCATTTTTGGAAGCACACGCCATGAAAAGTTCGCTCAACCGCTCATAAACCTTTTCGTTTACGATTTCTTTGATCTCGTCCATCAGCGGCTGGAAGAATTCAATACACTTATCGCCCTTTTCTGCGCTTTCTGCTATCTGACTGGAATATACTACCTCTAAAAATTTGTCCATATTAAAAAACCTCCTGTGAAATATTGATTTTCCACAAGAGGTATGCTACAGTAGTATTGCATATCCCTTGTGGATGTTGTACTCATAAGAACAACTTCGACCCGCCAAAGTTTTAGTTGTTCTTATTTTTTTGGGCTTTTTGGTATTCATCTTCAATACCACGCCTGACAATCTCTGATCTGCTTACATTAAACTTTTCTGCTGAATAATCAAGCTTTTCAAGTGTTTCTTCGTCAAGCCTGGTTCTTAACATAAAGTCTTTTGGATTGTCTTTGATTTTCTGCCCCATTTTAGGTGACACCTTATCAACTCCTTTCAAAACGTTGCTACATTTTGTATTTTTATACTAACATTGTAGCAACAATCTGTCAATACTTTTTTTGCAAAAAAATGATGCCCCATAACAGGGCACCACTTTTATGAAATCTTTTGAATTGTCGCATTCTCAACATTTAAGAAGTTGTTTTCTTCCATTAAAGATAAATGAAAATCGTCTTCAAAATACTGATACATAAGTTCATCTTCTTCGTTTTTGAAGTCTTTATAATTCTTGTATAAAGTCACACAACCTCTTTGACCCGTTTTTGCCTTAAAAATGTACCCGCCCAAAGGCAAGTCTCTTCCTACAAGATATCCTCCCGCTGGATAAATTCCTTTTTCTTTGTCGTACATATCATTCTCTCCTTACAGCTTTGCTTCAAAAACTCTACCGCATTTTGAGCATACAAACGTGGTCTTTCCACGTTTACCACCGATTCCTGTTGCGGCTCCTACGATTCCACCAACCGGACCTCCCAAAGCAAATCCAACTGTGTTTCCTACAATTGCCTTTCCGAACGAAAATTTTTTCTTTGTGTCAGCAGGGATTCCAATTCCATCACATCCCCAGCTAGGACATTTGATTGTTTTTGCCATACAACTTTCCTCCCATGAAAATATATGCAGATTATACCACGGAAAAAGGTAAAAGAAAAGAGGCGGAAGGTTTTACCCCACCGCCTTAATTCTACGTGAAACTGAAACCATTCCTTGCTTCTCTTTCGTTGATTGCTTTTACAAGCTCTCTACCGTCCACCGTGAAAGATGCATCTTTTTCAGCTGTCTCTCTGGTATTATCGGCGATCTCTGACAGATAAGGAGCCAGGACCTCAGCAACTGCTGCTTTTACTCCTTCGCGGATTCCTGCAACAATCTGCTCATTATTTGCAACCGCTGTCTTTCCGTTAGAAAACTGACCAACCATTTCATTATGGTTTGCAAAAAACAGACCGTCCTCAGGGAATCCACCAACTTCATATTTTGGAATGTTGACTTTTGAGATTGTAGCAACATTCACATGAGGAAGTTTTGAAACACCAAGCTCACCAGCAACAGAATTATAATCGCTTATAAGACTGTTCATTGCATTCTTGATTCGAGAAAGACCGGCATTAAATACATCTATCATCCCATTCATAACAGATCCTATCATCTGCACGATTCCCTTGAATCCATAATACAATCCGTTCTTCATGTTATTTCCAAGTGCAGTCCATTTTGCGACTGCAAACCACGGAGTAACATTCGCATTCCACCATGCGTTCAAACTGCTATTCCAAAATGTGCGGAACTCCAACCATTTATATTGGAAACCACGGATTATATTATTAAAAATATTTGCCCATACCTCAGGAGCTAATACTGCTTCAATGTTAGATATCCACTCATGAATGGAGTTCATGGTTGTCTGAATATTTTCGATAATTCCATTGTTAAATCCAGCTATCGTATATCCGCCTATTTCAGCCATGACGCGGCTTGGGCTATGGATATCAAGACCATCCGTAAAGCCGGTTGTTATTCCAGAAACAAAATCAGCAATTCCAGTTTTGACTGTATCCCAGGTATTTTTCATGCCATCCCAAAGACCATTTATAGCATTTTTCCCAATGTCAAACAAATTATCTTTAAGATTTTTGAATGCATCTATAATTCCATTTGCTATTTCTGGAACTTTTTGAGTAACAAACGTTACTGCATCGTCTTTCCATTGAGATAATTTTTGAAGAACCAAAACAAATTTATTGTGTATTTTATCCGGGAGATCGGCAAACCACTTTACTATTGAGTCTATTATTTCTGGAACTTTTTCAGTCACAAAAGAAATTGTATCAGATATCCAGCTCACAAAACTCCCAAATGCATAGCCAAGCCAATATCCAATTTTTCCTGGAAGTTCAGAAATAAATGTTGCAATATTATCAACAAGCTCCATAAATTTTTCTGGAATGCTTTGAATAAACGGAAGTGCAGTACCATTCCACCATGCAGGTATTGTCGAAGTAAAAAAGGAAACAATTTCTTCCCAATGGTCTTTAATAACAATTACGATAGTTGCTACTGCCGCTACTATTCCAGCAATTACCGCTGCTACAAGTGCAGGTGCTCCAAGAATTACCGCTCCAACTGCTGCCAATGCAATTCCAATTCCCATTATAACTTCTTTTATAATGCTGAACCCATTTTGCCACATGCTGACAAAATTCCAAATTGCAATGCCTGCTCCTGTAACTATTCCAGTAATTCCAGACAAAGAAGCAATTATAGGATTTACTGTTGTTTCTATTCCAGATGCCGCCGCTGCCACTGGATTTGAAAAGACAAGCTGTGCTTCTTTATTTCCTAAAACAGCCTTTGCACCAAGAAGCAATGTGCTTCCCATCTTTCCACCTGCCAGTGTTAAAGCTTTTCCTATTCCTCCTCCAGCAGCCATTTCAATGCCAAGACTGGAGGCAATTGCTGATCCAATTTTCTGAGAAATACTTTTTCCGACAAATCCCAATGCGCTAGAAGCAATATTTGCACCAAGAATATTTTTTATAGAAAGCATTCCAATAGTAATCGCTATTGTTTTTATATCAATGTTTTCTAAAAACTCGACAATCTTGTTATATGCCGTCATCCAGTCTATATTGGATATTGCTGTTGTGAGGACATTCCATATTCCATTTACCCAAGTATTCAAGGTTTCTGCCAATGCTGCAAAGTCAAAAGTAGCAAAAAAGTTATTGATTCCATCAGCTATGTTGTATCCAAACTGTTCAAAATTAAATTCTTTGCCAAATGACAGTGCTGCATAAACTACCGTATTTAATGCGCTCGCAATGGTTTTTCCAACTTCTCCAAACAGAGTAATTCCGTTAGATCCAGCAAAAAGTCCATTAAGAAACTGTGCCAGACCAGTGCCAAAATTTCTTGCTTTCTCATATACACTATCCCAGTCAATACTTTCCATTGCACCGATAAGTGCATCACGGATATACTCGCCCAACTGATACAGGTCTTTGATATTACTTTCAAAATCTTTCCAGATAGTGTCTGTCTTAACCAGACCACCAGAGCCAGCACCGCCACCTGCGCCACCTGCACCGGAACCAGAGCCGCCGGAACCGGAATTTGAATCATCCGGGTTAAGTACATTTAATTCGTCAATAGCCAGAAGATTAGTTTTCATCTTCTTTGTATTGTCAGCTGCTTTACCGGTACTGTCTGCCAGATCATCAGCTGAACTTGCCGCATCTGACCAGTCCTCAGCTACACCACCGCCGGACACTTCAAATTTCCAACCGAAGATCGCACCAAGGGCATTTGTTACCGTTGTTACAAAGCTGATTACCTTCTGCATAACAAAATTCAGAGTCCGTAAAAACGGTTTGAATGCGTTAATCAGCGCACCACCAATAATGCCGCCTAACTGCTGGAAGTTCTGCTTCAAAATTCGTACTTGGTTCGCCCAAGTATCTGCTGTACGGGCGAAGTCTCCCTGTGCTGCTGTGGTATTTGCTAGTACGTACTGATACCGCAGCATTGCTTTTTCTGCCTGCGTCATGGACTTAATATCAGCATCCATGCCGTTCTTCATTGCCCACTCTTTCAGAGTAGCCTGCGTCAGATCAAGTCCATATTTACGTAGCGGAACTACCATTCCGGTGAATACAGATTGCAGGTCTTTGGCAACATCTGCCTGATCTTTGTCGTAGAAAGATGCCATATCCGCTGTCAGTTTAGTAAGATTCAAAGACACATCGGACATAGAATCTGACAATCCAATATATCCGTCTGTGGCACCATTTAAGAACCTGTTTGCGTTCTCAATCTGTTTGCCGCCGACATCCATAGCAGTTCCCATAGCCTGGAACGTGCTTGCATACTGTTTAACGGATAATTCAGACATACCAAACTGCTGAATGGAGTTCTGCACAAAGTCATTGACCTTGTACTCCATATTTCCGAACGTGGTACGGACAACGTTCTCAACCTCTGTTAAATCGGATGATATGCCAATAGCATTCCGGAAAAGTCCAAGTCCTCTAATGACCATCCAGTAAGTTGCGTAAAACTTACCGATAGCACCTGCCAAAGAAAATGCACTCTTCCTTGCGTTACCGGCAGATTTTGAGAATGAGAAAAGACTTGTCCCAAGTGATCTTGCCGCAGTACCACTAGATGCTCCTGTACGTGCCAGATTAGCCAGTGCCGTGGTCATCTGGATAATGTTCTGGCTGATGTATGGTGCTTTCGAAAGCGTCTCAAACAGGTATTTAAGGTTGTTTGCAAGCAAAGGTATATTATTTACCGCTCGCCCACTTGCAACGCTTCCTAGCCTTCCTATGGACGTTACAAGGTCGGTCAGGTTCTTGTTGTCAAACGACATAGAGCCGATCTGGTTCATCTGCCGGACAAAATTCTGTAATTGAGCAGAAATGCTCGGAAGATTTGCTGTTGCCTGCGTTGCGGTCTTTCCGCCAAGCTTCGTAATAGCTTTAATTGTGTTTGTCAGTCCAGTAGGGTCAAATGTAAATGTTCCTACGCTGTTCATGCCCTGTACAAATTGAGCAAGCTGATCTTTTATGAGCACAAGGTTCTGTGCGCCCTGTGTAGCGTTCTTGCCGCCCAATTTTGACAGAGAATTAGCAACATTCACTATTCCGGTCATATCGGTGTTAAAACCGCCAGAAATGCTGTTTTTGAGCTGCGTCATAGAACCAGCTACTCTGGAAATCTGAGCAGAATCCACGCCTGCTACTTTCCCCATAGCAGTTGCCAGTGTTGTTATATTTCTGGAATTGAGATTCTGTGACGCTCTGGTAATGCTATTAAGTCCAATAGCAACACCAGACATCTTGCCAACGTTGATGCTCAGGCTTGATGCCAGTTTCACCATGCTTTGAGCAAGTGCATCCAGCTTATCAGAAGCAGTTTTCGCATCCGCTTCAATCTTGATCTGAAGATCATCAATCGTGGTTGCTGCCATTTATTTCACCTCCACCATTAGTTTTTAAATGGTTAGCGAACACCTAAAACGGTGTCCGATTGCTCGTTATAAGCAAAAAAGGGCAGTAAGCTTTGACACCTACTGCCCCATAAAATCAGACTAAAATTATGCCTGCACGATTGCCGCATCAAAACCGGCATTTTTCAGTTTACCTGCCATTGCCTGCGCATTTCCCTTTACCCCGTATGCGCCCACCTGCACCCGATAAAGAGCTTTTGGATTGCCAGTGGTAGTTTCCTCACCTGCATCTGCCTTTTCGGTTTCAGATGTCGCAGAGACCTTCTCGCCGGTGATTCCGTAAACGATAGCTGATGCCATCTCATAGTAATTATAAAGTTTCACATCGTCCTTATCGTCCACGAAGCAGCACTCAACCAGCATTGCAGGTGCCTTGGTATTTTTCAGAACATACAGACTGGAATTTACCTTTACACCACGATTCCGGAAACCTAATCTTGCAATAGCAGCACAGACTTTTTCAGCATAGACTTTTGCTTTGCTGGAAGCAGAGTAGACCAGTACCTCTACTCCGGTTGTCTTACCATTGCCAGATTTATCATTCGCACCGGAATTGAAGTGGATGGATACATCCAGATCAACTTCATGCAGTCTGCATTTCTTCACGATTTTTTGTAATACGTCTTTCTGTCCCGTTCCATTATCCACGGTACAGTCATAGACCGTATGTCCAAGCTGCCGGAACTGACTGATTACCTCATCCTTTACTCTTCTGGCCTCGGTTGACTCATTGATAAGTCCTACTGCTCCGCAAGCTACTTTTCCTGCCGGATTATGTCCGGCATGTACGTTAATTCTCATAATAATTTCCTCCTAATCAGGACTTTCTGGCAAACCTTGCTGCCGGAGAAGATTGATTCGCTGCTTCATTTCATACACAGCACATTCCTCTCTTGACTCGGTGTTTCCAGAAGTATTTTCTTTTTCGTCTTGAAGCATCGGCTTTTTAATGTATTTGGACTTCGGATGTTTTGAAAAATTATGTTCAATGGCTGTAGCCACGGCAGACAAGCCGTAGTTTCCTAACCATGCCCACATCTGTGCGTCCTTCCTACGTTCCTGAATTGCATAGCCTTTCAGACAATATCCAAGCTTCGTGGGATTAAGGTGCTTGAACTCCTCTATTGAAATTCCGATGGAAAAAGCCACCGGGAAGTATTCTTCCCAGATTATTTTGTGCCAGTTGATTTCTGCTTGTGATCCTGCGGCACTTTTCTCTGCTTCTGATTCTCTGCCATCTGGTTCAGCATTTTGGTGATTCCGGACAGCTCGAAAAAACCGTCCTCCTCCATGCATTTACGCAGGTCTTCATACAGGTCTGCATAGCCGATTTTATTATCTTTCATATATGATTTCATCAGAGCTTTTGCTTCTGTCTCTGGTACCGGATTATTCTCTATCAGACCGACAAAAAATCCGGTACGGCAGATGTGCGGAATATCAGATACCATGTTGATTGTTCCGTTAATCATGTCTTTAGGTGTCGGATTCTCCATGTCAGCCGCATCTTCCAGAAGTGCTGCACCGGAGACAATACGGAACATCATAGACACAAAGTCTTTTCTTTCTGCTGCTTCAAAGCTAAACTCTAATTTGTAGTCATTTCCATTAACTGTAATTTCTTTCATCTTTTTTTCCCTTTCCATAAATCTGTTATAGGAAAGGGGGCAGCCCGTAGACCGCCCCACATTTCACCTTTACCACATATCAACTTCTGACTCAGCCGTTTCGTCATCGTAGCCAGTCACCACGGCTTTTCTGCTTTTAGCAGACTGGCTTATGATTTTTTTGTCAGGGTAATAGCAGACGGATAACCGTTCTCATCCTCTGTTACCGCAACATCATAGTCATCTTCAATCCATTTCGGAACGGTCTGTACGGAAACCGTAGCAGTACCGGTCAGATGATCGTCAGATGCCTCACCTGGAGCAAAAGCCTCCTGACCAATGAATCCGCAAATACCTTCAGAACCTTTTCCATCGGTTCCGTACAAGATAATGAAGTCGAGCTTCTTGCCCTCATTCTGCACCATTTCGTCTTTGTACTTCTTTTCAAAAGCACCTTCAACTTCCATGGAACCAGCAGAACGCCTTCCCATCTCCTGAGTCTCAACAAGGTCTTCCAGAGTGGAAGTGTCAACCATGTTCTGGGAGCCGAACGGGGAAGGAATTGATTTTGCTCTGATAAGCAGTTTGTAA
>QRFC01001529.1_pt1 | contig 18993 bp, 19 predicted proteins | sample 1861061 | NCBI WGS metagenome assembly QRFC01 (sample SAMN09711282, study PRJNA482702) | Human gut metagenome, whole genome shotgun sequencing project.
ACTTATAAAAAATATTTAACGAATCAGCAAGAGAAAATTCGATTATATAATTAACTCGCTCATCATTAAATAGAGACTTTAATTTTTTTGTAAAGAGATTTAAAGTAACAATATATTTGGAATTATTATTTAAAATCTCTTCTTTCATTTCATTTTCAGAGGATAAAATATTTACAAAATTAATATTTGCTCCAATTTTGTTAAGAGCATACACAATATAAACAGTTTCAGGCTGCGACAAAACGAGCAAAGTAACCGTGTCCTTATCGGTAATGCCTAAATCTGTAAATCCCTGAGCCAAAGTGTCAATTTTATTAAACATTGTCCTGTATGTAATTGATTTATTAAAATAAATTAAAGCAATATCATCAAAGTAATTTTTATTGCACTGATATACATATTCATACATTGAACAATTCGGCAATGCTGCGTTTATCGTCTCATCGCCGTAATACTTATGCCATGGTTTGTCTATTGACGGGTAACCGGTCAAGTTTTCCTTCATTTTTATCACCCTTATCATTTTAATCTTTTGTTAAATAAAAAAGCATTATTTAGATTTGGTTCTAAACATAAAATATGAGCAAACGCCTCATTGTTTTCAATTATACCTTTCGGTTTGAAGACCAGCCGATTTACATATTCCAAATCGAAATAAGGCCATTCTTGAAATCGCTCTTTACAATATTTATTCCATTCATCACCAATAAGTTCACATCGTTTTTTAAACTCCGTTTCCCATATTTCCCACTTTAAAGAAGCCATTTTATCTCGTAAATCAGAAATCGCTTTGGCTTTTTCTTCGTTTGTATTACCGTATTTATGCATATCAAAGTTTCCCCCTATATTAACTTTGAATCTTTTGCCATATTGGTCTGCGGCAATCGGAATAATAACAGCATCTGATTTTAGAGCCACTTCAACAATTCCCCAATAACATGGCAACATAGACAAATTACGCGACATATTCCAAGCACCCTCAGGGAAATACATCAAATTGCCGCCGGCACACAAATGAGCAATCATTTTTTCCTTTGCTAATTTTCGGTCATCTCTGTCAAACTCATTAAAATATATAACACCATTGGCTGCAATAAAAGGCGTATCTATGGTACCCTGTAAATGTTCAAAATCTCCGGTTAACAAATAATAATGTTTTTTTATTGCTTCTGAAACTACTTCAATGTCGAATTTTCCAACATGAGACACAGCAAATATTATCGGATTTCTTGTCTTTTTAATTCTATCTCCAATCAATTCATAAGAAAAACCGCCCAATTGATTTTTTATAATATAAAGCAGCAAGACAATCCCATGTATCCTTTTTCTTGTTTTCCGCGACATTTTGCCAAAAAACTGTTATCATTTTGAGTTCGAAGTTTATAGTATAGCTTTAAAAATTGCGTTTTTAATTCATCGAGTTCTTCAACAGACAATTTCGTATCAAAAAGTTTTTTCTGTTCTTCTGCCAATATATTCATGGGACAGCCCTACTCATCATTTTAGTGCTTGCTTCTCAAGCGCACAATAGCTAATTTTCCCTACCAAAGTCAACGGTAAAGATTTTTAAATACATTTTATCGACAGGACATAATTAAGTAAATTTGTAATTACATGGTAAACTATTATTTTTTAATTATAAAACCCGGATATATCTATTTCAATACAAGCGTGGCGCATAACCGATTTTGCGTGGTAAACAATTTCATTTTGCGAAGTTTATATATTTCATTTGTCTTTTTTTCGCTCAATAATTTGATGAAATTGTGCACAGCAACATCATAAAAAGAAACAGATGTACACAACCATACGAAATTTATAAAAAGTTAAACCTGATATACATGTTTAAGTGGATTCCATTAAGTAGACATTTTGAATTAAGTGTGATAATATTGTAATGATAGGTAAAACAATGCAAAAAATACCATCGCGAATCAATATGAGTAAGTATGCTTTCCATTTAAGTATGCATTTACAAAACCTGTTGCTTTTTCTTTGTTCATTACTTTATGATAGGAAGACATTGAATATTTCTCGCATATTATGCCATTAGTCTGTATATAGCATTCGCAATATAGAGCATCGCTTTCGGAATATGTTTCATGAAGCTTTTGATTATACTCTCTTACATTATCCAATGCCCCCTGTCGTTCTTCAACAGTGTGTGTAGATGGATTGTACAATTTGTCAAAATCTTTCACTTTATTTACCTTAAAAGATTTGCTAAGTGTTAACTTATTGTTTTTGAATTCCCAAATATCTTGAGACCATTTGTTTCGCCAAAAATAGCCGGATGCATATGAGCCGGAATCCAATGATTTGTCAAAGTAGTCCTCATCAAACATTCCTGAAATATAAACAATTTTTTTCGTATTATTGTCATTATATGGAATTATGGTGTTCGTTGGTTTATACGAATTATTTTCATTAATATAGTTGACAACATATTGCTTTCCATCAAAGTAAGCATATGAATTGCATATTTTTCCTCCGCCTCCACCGGAAATTGAATAAAAAATTATCTCAGGAATGCGATCTTTATTCATATCAATGAGTTCAAAAGCAAGAGAATCGTTAACCATTTTATTTATTTTTGCATACTTTGGCAAGTTATATATAAACTCAATTGCCACCTCTTGCCAATTACCGTTTCCCATTGAATTGATTTTTTCCCTTTTGTCTAAATTATCCTTTTGGTAATCCTTTAAAATGCTATTATTTTTCTTTATCTCATCGCCGTTTTCTATGCAATTATCTTCCATTGCAGCAAAACTGTCAAAGTTTTTACTCTCCGCTGCTCTGTAAAAAAGATTCAATCTCGCACAAATATTATTCAATTGATCATTAAAGATATCTGCTTTATTTATTTTCTGTGAGAGCTTATTTCCTGATTCAAAGCCGTGTTTTTCAGAGAGCAGCATAAAAATTGCGCTTCGACGAAAGCTCTCTGATTGCTGCACTGATACACCCGAATTATCATATAATGACTCATATCTTTCATTAAGAACACGTTCTACATCACCTTCAAGAAGCACATTGTAGGATGTATCATCGTCAAGCTCAATTCCCATGGCTTTAAATGTCACATTTACTATCTTTATAACTTTTAAATATGGAGCCACCTCGGAAATTCCATCCGCAATTTTACCGGGAATTGAATTATACAATTCATCTCCTATTTTTGTTGCGATACCTTCACCAAAACTTTTGCCAAATTTTGAATATGTAATTTGTAACGCCTGAAACAATGGATTACATATATCAAGCGCTTTAGGATTTAAAGAGTCATTATACTCTTCCAGCATTTTTTGATGATCTTCCGTCATATTGATCATCTTTAACATATATTTTGTATAATTATTAAATGTAGACAGTCCCGATAACAATCCTCCCCACTGTTTAAAATCAATTCCAAGAACATCCGTGTCTGGAACTTGCATATTATCTTTAAAAAGTTTGCATATATTATTGATCACCGAAACAGCTTTATCCGCTTTTGAGATAAAAGAGTCGGTTATATTTACTAAGTCCGAAACGGTCGACACTCTTTTTTCAAAGGTGTTATCGTCCTTCTGAGTTTCAATATACTCCGACATATCCGAAACACTTTCTTCAAGTATTTTCTTGTATACTTCAACATTTCCGTTGCAATGAAAAAAATTCAGATTTTGGAGTTTAAGACCAAAAACCGTTGATCCAAAGCGCATACTAATTGCATATGCATAGTATGCTTTTTCGCAGTTTGCAAAAACATCTTCTACTATATGAGTATAGCCAAATATATATTTATAGTTATTAAACATATAGGCTGCATCTGCAATGGAAATTCCGCTGTTCTTTATATATAACTTATTATCTCGGACTTCTATACGAGCCTTAAGAAAAGAACAAACTTGATCTATAGGCAAATAATAATCTTCATTATATTGAATCACATTATGGAGATCATATGTCTTCGATGACTTCATCATTTTAGCTGTTGCCTTTTTATTTGCAAAATCAATGTTAAGATTTGAAAGTGAAAAATTAAATTTTTGCCCCTCTCTCACAAACGCCGAATTTTCTTTGTCATAATAATAAAGTGTATAACTTTCGAAGAACTTTGTATCCGCATACAAATACTTGCCATCAAAATAAAACGGTTCCTCGTATAATACTTCTTCACCGTTCTCATCGTATGAAACAACCGAACATGAAACGAATTTTCCTTTATCCTCTGCTTTAACAAAGGTGACAGTAGACATAACCGTTACAATTATTATTATAATTGATATTATCTTTTTCATAATACTCAATTTGTTGTCCTCCCATTACTCTCCCGCTAAAGTGTCAATTCTGTTCATAGAATACGAATAAGCATATCCAAACATGGCGTCAACAAATTCATCATTGAATTCGACAAATCTTTTGCCGTCCGCTTTAACAACCGTTAATTTAATATCTGTGGTTTTTATTTCCGATGAATTAACAAGTTCTAATAACTTCTTGTCGATTTCATTGTCCGAAATTTTTCTGTCTATGCTGCTCTCATATTCCTTTAATTTATCTATGATATATGGTGACGAAACTTCAACTGTAACTGTATAATGATCATCTCCGTCATCTTCAATTTTTTTAACATTAAATGAAGATTTTTCTTCCAACTTTTTATAGAATTCCGGTTTTTCGTTCTTGCTCGATTCTACATTCCATGCTTCTTCAATTATACCCTGAATATATGAAATATCCGTGTCTTTTTTCTTTGCTGTAATTACAACTGTTACAATAGCTGAAATTAGAAGCAATACAACAAAAGATAATACTATTATTTTAATTGTATTTGTTTTTTTTATCATCATAAACTTCCCTTTAATTAAATACTCGTAAATATTGAGTCAATATCATATTTTTTCTTATACTATTTCATTTCAGTATAACGGCAATTTAGTCAATAAAAACTAAATTGCCGTTATCATTCACAAACTGCTTATTTTAAGATACATGAACAACATCATAGAATGGAACTAACGTCTAATTAAACAAGCTGTTATAGACATAGGTTTATGTTGTACTGTAGTTTGTCAGCCCTGCTTTTCGGCCATACCGAAATTATATATTTCAGCTCTGTACCCTGTATCTTCATATTTGAACCCATCATTGTAATTACTACCGGTTCTAATATTTAAAGCATTTATATAGCCATCATTGTCAATAGTGATATCAAGTTTCAATATTAGCCCGGAAAAATACTCATTTTCAAAATAATCGTTCATTTTTCTATCAAATTCTTCGCGATTCTCACTGTTATCTAACAAAACGGTATATATATCACTCGTTTTAAGATAGTTCCAACAAGCTTTAATTAAACTATTGATATCTACAGTAAGAGAATACTCTATTCCGTCATTGCCTTCATCTTTTTTATCAATTTCAATAGCCTTTTTATTAAAATCTTCATCCGAAATCATATCGGTTATTATTTCTATAGCTTGTTTGGCTGATAATGAATCGAGACTTGACTTCCAATATCCCGCAAGCTCGTCATTTACAAACGGAATAACAGCATAATCCACAAAACTTTCAAATCCGTCTTCATCTATCGAAGTTGATTCGAATTTATCTGCAGGAATATTTGTTGCTAGATCAGTTGGCAGACCCCTGCAAAGTGTGTCAAATTCATACCCATCATAAGACTCTTTCCAATAACCGTTTTCAAACTTTATTATACTGTATAAATCATCATCGTCTCCGGAATAAATATACAAATAGCTATTCTTAACATTGTCATTCCAAATTACACAACCGTTATAATTCATGTCTGTTTCTTCATTATAATAATAGTCCACTTCATCAACATTAAAATTGAAGCTTCCGCTTTGGAATACAGTCTTTGCGATAGCATTAGCGATGATATAAAGATCTGTTTTTGGCTTAATATAAAGTCCGACTATTGCGGAAGAAGCAATTACGATAGCAGATAGTAATATACAAAGAATTATTGTCAACATCTTTTTCTTACGTGTTTTAGGTGTTCTCTTTTCTTTGATATCAGAAACATCATTTTGCTTTCTAATATGAACGTCATTATTCTGCTCGGGTAAATCTTCCGTTGCATGCTGAACCTTTTCTTTTGAAGAAAGTGTACTGCTGTAACCATCCTCGAGCTCACACGGATGCGGTTCTTTCTCAATCGAGTATATATCCGTCTCCGATTGTATTTTTTTTTCGGATTGTGGCTTTAGCTGATCCTCCACAACTTGATCAAAAATATTGGATTTTTGTTCATCTATTACCGGTCCGTATTCAACCGAATTTTGATGCACTGCTTCATCGCAGCGTATTTCTTCGGTTTGCTCGGTTTTATCTATTTGGTCGGTACTGTTAATTACTTTTTCATTATTTATTATTTTAGTACCGCAAAACCCACAAAACAAAGAATCACCAACGTTTGCACCACAATTGGGACAAAATGACATTTTTTACCCTCCTTAATTGTATATACACTTTTTCCTTTTACTCACCCTGCTTAGATTTATTGATGCTGTTCGCAAGAACTCCTATTATAAGAATTACCAAACTGATCCAAAGAGAGGTCTTTATAACATCCTTATACAAGTAGCAAATTTTAAACATTACAATTTTAAACTCTTCGCTGTCCATATAACTTATCTCGTCGCCGATAATTTTTCTTATAATTTCAAGTATTGCATTTTCAACCAAAAGCACACCCATACAAGCCATAGTGCTGAATTTTGTTTTTGATATCGGAGCAAGATATTTATTTTCCACCAAACTCTTTGTTGCTTTGCTATTTGCAAGAATATTTACTAAACCCTTTATACAAACAGCAATTGCAATTATAAAGAATAAAGCGTAGAAGATATATCCATATTCAAGCTCACAAAATTGAACGATATAATCTTCTTTATAAGCAGATAACTTGTCAAAAAATACACTTATCCAATAAATAAGAATCACACCAAATGCGATACCTGATAAAGCGTTAAAAAGCCCTCCGGAAGCCATTGATTTTTTCAAAACATCAGCTATGTCTCCTTGTTGATGAGATACAGAATTCTGCTGATCCTTTTTGGACTCAGCATTTTCTTCCGGCTCCGAAACCGGAGTGCCGCAAAATGTGCAAAAGTGTAAACCTTCGCTTAATTCTTTTCCGCAATTTGAACAAAACATAATTTTTCAAACCTTTCTTATATTTATTATATTCAAAGCCGTCTTAGGCTTTAAATCCGTCTTTTTTTACGATTCATAACAATTATAACAACCACAATTGCTATACATGATGCCAAAGCAACACAAATGATAATTATTATTGATGTCGGAAGCTTCTGCTTTTTGCTCTCGTTGCTCTTTTTTTCCGCCTTTTTTCTTTTGCTCGCAGCATTCTTGCTTGCTTCATTTTCATCTTTAACCGTTTCATTCGTTATCCCGTTGCTGTTGGCATAAGACTGTGCACACGAACCTTCTTCACACATTATTTCTCTGCTTTCGCCATTATCCTGTCCAAAAGCATTTTTGCCGAACTGAGTGACCGATGACGGAACATAAATCACCTGTGCCGTCGTTCCCGCAAAAGCATTGTCCGCAATGCCGACAACGGGCTTTCCGTCGATTTCCGACGGGATTTCAACATAAGTGTCACTGCCGGAATAATTGTTTATTACTATGTTGTAATTGACATCTATGTAGTAATAAAAGTTACCGTTTTGCCGGGTTTCTGCATTGCCTGAGGTTAAGCTTGTGTAACCGACCGAAGACACTGTTGTACTGCGATTGGCGACAGCTGTTGTTTGAGCGTTTGTTTTTTTCGGCGTAGAAGAACTGCCGCCCGAGGACGAACCTCCTGAGGATGAGCTACCCGAAGATGAACCGCCCGAGCTTGTAGAGAAGTTTACCTTAAATGAGTAGCTTGATGTACCAACACCATCCATTTGAACTAAAACGTAATATGTGCCTGCGGATAGGCCTTGCTTTGGCGATGACTTCTTTTCAACATCATCATAAGTTGTTATACGATAGTAATAGCTCTTTTCGTAACCGTCATAATAATATAAATACACAAAATGATTGGTTTTCCCATAATCGTGTGTAAAATCTATCCACACATATCCGTCCTGATTGATTGTGAATTTATACCAATCGTATGTATCATTTAAATGAGTAGAACCGTAAACAGTTTTACCGACCGATATGGTGTTCGGTGTAGCAATGCTGTCATTAAATTCTTTTTCCCAATCGTTGGCTGCTTTAAAGTTTACTTTAAAGGAATAGTTTGATGTATCGATGCCATCTCTTTCAATTGAAACATAATATGTTCCTGCTGGAAGCCCCTTCTTTGGTGATGAGTCTTTTTCGGCATCATCATACACCTTCATATTCCAATAATAGTTTTCTTCGTAACCGTCATAATAATATAAGCGCACAAAATGATTGGTTCGCCCATAATCGTGCGTAAAATCTATCCACACATATCCGTCCTGACTGATCGTGAATTTATACCAGTCTTCTCTATCGTTACTGTTTGTTGTTCCGTAAACATCAGTGTTCACCGAAATCGAGTTTGCCGTCACGATCGTGTCATTCGGCTCCTTTTCCTGTGCCGCAAATGCCGAAACGGCGCACATTGCAAAGACAATGACCGCAAGAGTTATGCTTATAAGCCTTTTTGTTATTCCTCTCATTTTAATGACCAAACCTTTCTGCCGTACCAAAGCACAAATGCATAAAGATATTTGCACCTATGCACAGCATTTAATTTCTATAACTTTATTACTAAAATGATTTTCAATTCCACTTCCATAAAAAGCTTCAGAAACCACTCTCCCTTTTTAAAATTTCATTTTGTTTCTCAAAATTTTAGACACTGTTGAATTTTATTTGTTTCTCATTCTCCCCTGAACGGAATATAGATTCGATTCTTCAACATAATAAAGCCATGTTTTTGCCGATAAAGAACATACTGCTTTTCTCAACTTATCCCCTCCATTTTTATTAAATATAATCTTGATAAATTAACAAAACAAGTATATAATTATATATACATTCTTGTTAAATATTTCCTTCAAATTATAAAACTGTGTAATTCTTTTTTCAATATATGCGTGATATATAACTGTTTTTGCGTGGTGAATAACTTTGCGCTCAACAACAGTTTTGTATTATAATTTATATCACAAGATCGGAGTGATATATTATGTTAAAAATTGCAATTTGCGACGACGAGGAGTCTTATCTTGAGCTTATTTCTTTTAAAATTAAAAGGGCAATTCAGGACCAAATAGGCATGGACTTTGAAATTGAGCGCTATTCTTCCATCGACGATTTGTATGAACAAATCAAAATCGGCAAGGCAGATATTGTTTTCCTCGATATCATGGTGAACGATATCAACTCAGTTAACTGGCTTGTTGACCATCAGCACGAATTCAGCAACATATCGTTTATCATTATGACAGGCTATCCGACGGAAACAGAAAACCTGTCCGAAATCGACTGCTGCTACTATCTGCTGAAATCAAAAATGACCGACGAGCAGCTTCTCCGTGCAATAAAGAGGTCGATCAATGCCGTTACAAAAGAAAAAACAAACCTCGAAACCGTTTCATACGGAAAGAAAAACTACACTATAGATTTTCAGACTGTTTTTTACATCGAAACCTATAAAAACAATTTGCTCATTCACTGTGCAGACGGCAACACGATAACAATTTATTCCACGCTGAAAAAGTTCATAAAAAATTTGCCGCCGTATTTTTATCAATGTCACAAATGCTATGTTGTGAACATGAACGTTATCAAAGGATACGAGCCGCACTATTTTATTATTTCCGATGAAATGAATGTACCGATTCCTCCTAAAAAATACAAAGACGTTATTTCGCACTATAAAAACTATATTTTAAATTTATAAAGGATGTATATTTATGGATATGGTCGACATGACTAATTTTTTCTCACTCACTGCGCTGGTTCATTTTGCCCGTCATCTGTCGGCATATAACATAATTCATGCCTCGCTGAAGGATAAAAAGAACAGCCTTGTCACATTTCTCTGCGTAATGGGATTCGGAATGATTTGGAGCGTAATTTCGTTAACCCTTATGAAAGGGTGGAACGAGGCTTTGTTGTATATCATTTTCCTTGCCATTGAAGTGGGAATTACGTTTTTAACCTGCAAAGGCTCGGTCTTTGAAAAAATATTTACAGGCGTTTTGGTTGCCGTAACGAATTTAGTTTCGCCCGTTGTGGCTATCCGCTTCATAACGGCAATGGGATATCCGTATTCATACTTCGTTTCACAAACAATCCCGTCTATCCCTCTTGTTATCTATTCGGTCACGCTTGTTTTGGTGTCATTTTTCTTTGCCTTTGTCATCAAATTGGTAAAAAGCAAAATATCCTCAAAAGGAAAAATAACCTCCAATAAATCATTTTTCTTCCTGGTTATTCCGCTTATAAACCTGATATACTTTCTGTCATACGCTTCGATCGCACAATCACTCGGAAACGACGCTATGAACGGACCGGCATATATAAAAATCCGGAACACTTCCTACATTGTAGCCGCCATCTGTCTTGTTACGTGCGTCGGACTTCTCTTCTTGGTTGATTACATTGATAAAATCGAGCGTAAAAATATCGAAAACGAGAAACAGATACTTTTGAATACCATGACTTATCAGCAAACTATTATGCTCAATGAAGAAAAGAAAGAGCTTCGTAAAATCAAGCACGATCTTAATAATTTGCTCACGACCGCAACGGGTTTTATTGAGATCGGACAAACAGATAAAGCCCTTGAAATTCTGAACAAAACAGGAGATTCCGTTTTCGGCGCAAGCAAAAAATCAATTTATTCCAACGAAATTATCAGCACGATTATTTATATCAAGCAGCAGTCCGCAACGAAGAAAAATGTTGAATTGAACGTAACCGTTGATGAACAATCCGTCGTCAGAATTGCGGAATATGACCTTTGCCGACTGCTGCACAACCTTATCGACAATTCTATAAACGCCGCCGAAAAATTCGAAGCCGAAAAAAAATCCGAGATCAACATACAAATTGAAAATGATTATGTTTCAATAACTACCGCAAACGGTTTTGAAAAAAATTCAAAGCAGAAAAATAACGACAAAAGTCACGGCTACGGCTTAACCATTGTCAAAGAAATCTGTAAAAAATACAGCGGTGATTATTCATTCCACATTAAAAACGATACTTACTTTACATACACAAGAATTAAAAATATATCCTGTTAAATATAATATGGAAAGTCCCCATCCCAGCCGAAAGAAAAAAAGATGTTATTAACACTTGAAAAAGAGGAAGTATATTATGGAAATGGTTAACCTTATGAATTTTTTCTCGCTTACAGCTCTGATGCACCTTGCACGCCATCTATCGGCATATAATATCATTCATGCATCTCTAAAGGATAAGAAAAACAGCTTTGTAACCTTTATCTGCGTCATTGGATTTGGTATGCTCTCCAGTATGCTTGCTTTCTATCCTCCCATGAACAAGTGGAATGAGGCAATACTATATACCTTATTTATTATTATTCAAACAGGAGTTATTTTTCTGACCTGCAAAGGCAGCGTCTTTGAAAAAATATTTACAGGCGCTCTCATCGGTGTAGCTAATATGTTCTCACACGTTTTAGCTTTTCAGTTGATTGCTCTTGTGGGTTACCCTTATTCATATTTTCTTTCGCCGACAATTCCGCCTGTACCTCTTATTATTTTTTCATCACTAATTTTTTCATTATCTTTCATATACGCATTTATTATTAAACTGGTCAAAAGTAGAATACATTCAAAAGGAAAAATTACGACAAACAAATCATTTTTCTTTTTAGTTATACCTCTTGTAAATATTATTTACTTTTTGTCCTATACTTTGATTTCTCGAGAAGTGGGCAGTAATATCCTTGACGGACCTTCATATGTTAAAATAAGAACTGCGACTTCCGTTGTTGCAGCTATCTGTTTTTTAACAAGTGTCGGACTTCTTTTCTTGGTCGATTACATTGACAAAATCGAGCGTAAAAACATTGAAAATGAGAAACAGATACTCTTAAATACTATGACTTATCAGCAAACAATTATGCTCAATGAAGAAAAGAAAGAGCTTCGTAAAATCAAGCATGATCTTAATAATTTACTCTCGACCGCAACTGGTTTTATTGAGATCGGACAAACTGATAAAGCCCTTGAAATTCTGAATAAAACGGGAGACTCCGTTTTCGGTGCAAGCAAAAATTCAATTTGTTCCAACGAAATTATCAGCACGATTATCTATATCAAGCAGCAGGCCGCAACGAAGAAAAATGTTGAATTGAGCGTAAACATTGACGAACAATCCGTTGTCAGAATTGCTGAATATGACCTTTGCAGACTGCTGCATAATCTTATTGACAATTCGATAAACGCCGCCGAAAAATCCGAAGCCGAGAAAAAATCTGAGATCAACATACAAATTGAAAATGATTATGTTTCAATAACAACCTCGAACGGTTTTGACAGAAATGCAAAGCAGAAAAATAACGACAAAAGTCACGGCTACGGCTTAACCATTGTCAAAGAAATCTGCAAAAAATACAGCGGTGATTATTCTTCCCGCATCGAAAATGATACTTACTTTACATACACAAAAATTAAAAATGAGACTTGCTGATTTACGTTAGTTAATAACGTAGACATTTAAGTGTGATAATATTATAATGAAATGTAAAACGATGAAAAAATGCCATTTTCAGATGCTCAAAAATGTCTACTTTTTTGAGCATTTTTTGATTTCAAAATCTGCTTTTATGTACAATATAATTTAGATGCTTTGACAATATCTGTAAAATGACGAGGGCATCATCCCGCACAGCTCTGCCGCTTGACGGTATGAGATTTGCCTGTTTTCATATTTATCCTTGGCATCATAAAAGTTTTGGGGTAAATCGAGCGGTTTATGACCGAACTTTACTTCCCTTTGCTGTGCTGCGGCTATCCCCTCCGCCTGTCTTTGGTGGATAAATTCACGCTCAGTTTGAGCAACATAAAATAATATCTGCAAAACAAGGTCAGCGATAAACGTTCCCGTTAAATCGTTGTCTTTTTTTCTTGTATCAAGCAAAGGAAAATCAAGCACATAAATATTCGCCTGCTTCACCTTTGTGATAACATGCCATTGTTCAAGTATCTCCGCATAGTTCCTGCCCAAGCGGTCAATTGATTTTATTATCAAAACGTCCTCCTTTTTCAGCTTTTTCAAAAGTCTTTTATACGACGGTCTGTAAAATTCTTACCCGATTGTTTGTCAATGAAAATATGCTTCTTGTCAAGCCCCTCTTTCAGCAACGCCGCCATCTGCCTGCTGAACGGTAAGACAAACGAAATGTTTTTTACATTTGCTTTCACGTCGTCAATCGGAGAAAAGAGTTCATTTTCTGTTACATTCAAAACTCTTATTGCTCTCTCTGCGTTTGTGCCGAAGATTTCCTCATTTGATGCAAGATAGACCATACTTTTTAGGTCGGGAGAAAGAACCAGCACGACCTCATCGGATTCTCTCAAAGCATACCGGGAAATGAGATCATTTTCCTCATCGGTGCAATCAACAAACACATATCCTGTCATTCTGTCAAGCACATCAAAAAAGGAACTGACTTTATCCTCGGTAAGCTGTGCATAGGTATATTTGTTTTCTCCCGTCATATATCCGAGGCAGCCGAAATTGTTCATCGCTTTGACCGTAACCAGATGATTTAAAACATCTTCTTCAAATATATCTGTTTTATCAAACATTGCTCCGAGAGAAAAAACACTGTCGGGCTTGTAATTAGGAAAAAGAACTCCCAAAGCAGGAACTTTCAATGACGGAGAAAGGTAGATTACCGCTCCGTTCGACGTTGAGCAATAAAGCTCCTGAGCAAGTTTTAACGCAACCGTTGCTTTTCCGCTGCCCGGTGAACCTATAACCGAAATAATCTTCGCCATATTCACCCTCCGTTTCTGCTGTTCTTTTCAAGATATGCGTCCTGTGCTTTCAAAAACTTTTCGGCAGAAGTGTCATCACCTCTGTAAACAAGTACAATATGCATTGCTGCGTTCTTTTCATAGTTTGCAAGTATTCTTGCCTGTTCAACCGACACAAGCACCGTAATTGTAGTCGGCAGATCAAAGCTGCCGTCCTCATTCTCTACAACATCGTTTTCATCAATGCCGCCCGAAGTTGTTGTCGTTATTACCTTAACATATTTAAGCTCCGCAGGTATTTCGGTTTTATTGTCTTTGCCTGTTACGCAAATGCTCACAACATCGCCGTTTTGCAGCTTGCCTGAAAGACCTCCGGCAAATGAGTTAATTGTAATACTCATCGCCACCTTATTGCCTTTGAGCGAAGCCATAACGTCCGACGCTGTATTGGCATTATCCGTTACTTTGTTTTCTGTTGCAAAATCGCCTTTGAACAAGTCCGCCGTCGCATACTTTCCGATAACTTCAGTCTTATTCTTAACGACTTTATCGGGCAATGCGGAATTTGAAATCTTCACGACTTCAACATCTGTTTCCTTTATTTTTGTTCCGTGTGTTACGTTTGTTGTAAATCTCACCGTTTCCGTTTTTTTATCCGACACCTTATTAACCATCGGAGAAACAACAAATGTTATGGCAACGGCAAGAATTATACATACAATTCCTATCGCTGTTCTGTTTTTCATTTTGTTTAAGCCTCCTTAAAAGAAGTACATAATCATAAACCCAACCGACAAATACGGTACCAGCGGAAACGCTTTTCCTTTTATCTTGGATTTACGATTTAAAATCAGATTGCAGATTATTGCCGACAAAAGACCGATAACGAGACCTGCCATACCCCGCTGAAAACCGAGTAAAAAAGAACAAGCCGCCGACAGTTTCACATCTGCTCCGCCTATCCTGTTGTTACTTGCAACGGCACATATAAATAAAATGCCGCCGATTAAAATTCCGCCGAAAAGATGTTTCGGAATTTCCGACGCGGTTATCCCTATAAAGCTTGTAATTAAGATCATCACCGAAGCAATGTCCTTTACTCTGTGTGTTTGAATATCCGACACCGATGCATAAAGCAAAATCAGCAAAAGAATAATGCCTTTTACAAGCTCCGCTGACCATCCGAACCCGATTTGCAAACTTGACACAACAATAATACAGATGATTTGATATATTGGGATTTTTTTATCTTCTTTTGTATATCTGGGTGTTCGTCTAATTACCGATTCCGAAATTCGATAAATTACGAACAGTAAAATCATCAGGAATATGAAATCGGGTAACGACTTTAAGTTCAGCGTAGGTGTCTTTTCAATCATAACGGGTCTTATCGGTCCGATTTGTTGAATACTTCTTATCATCATATATCGTCCTTAAAGCGAGACGGCTTAAGCCGCCCCGCCGTTTTTTATTTAGCCTGCATAATTAAAAAGTCCCTCGACTTTTTCTGTTACACTCGGCATAATTGTGTCATTGAAAAGAGCATAAAGCAAAGTGAGAAGAAGTGCGCCGATAACAACGGCGATGAGAATCTTCACTCCTGTATCGACATACGCTTCTGCAACTGTGCCGTCAAGCACGGTGTGTGCTCTTGCGGTCATAACAGCCTTTGCTATCTCGATCTTGTTTTCTGCCTTTGAAATAACCTTACCGAAAAATGACTTAACCTTATTAAACATAATAAATACCTCCGAAAAAATTTTTGATTAACCGTTATAGCCGAAAAGCTCTGTGATCTTATCGGACACAGTCGGCATAATGGTTGTGTTGAACAAAGTGTAAAGACCTGCGAGAAGAAGTGCGCCGATTACAACGGCAATGAGAATTTTTACTCCGGTATCGACATACGCTTCGGCGACTGTGCCAACAAAAGTTGTATGTGCATTTGCTTTCATAACTGCTGTCTTTGCTTCAAGCGTGTCCTTTGCCTTTTTACAAAGAACTTTTACTTTTGACATAAACTTATTAGACATAATTTTTCACCTCCCGTCCCTTAGTTTTCGTCCTTACTGTCGTAAGCGGCAAATACGGCTTCTTCAATCATACTGCGTGCCGCAGTTGAAATCGGGTGACAAATATCTCTCTGTCTGATTTCGCCTTCTTTGTTCTTCCACTGCGAACGAGGCATTGTGATATATCTGCCTGCTTCCTTTTCAACAACACCGATGCCGTGAATTACAACCGCACCGTCAATAATAACGTCTGCAAAAGCCTTGAGCGGCTTATCTCCATTTACTCTCTTTGTGATTTCTGCTTTAATAATCATAATATAAAATCCTTTCATAAATAAAAATAGAGCAAGATTTCACCTTTCACGGTTATCTCTTGCTCGTTCTCTGTATTTGTTATAGAACCTTAGAGCTTTCAGCACATAATCGCACTGTTTATCTCTTGGGACGGACTGCGGAATCAAGCCCTCAATTCGTTTATCTCTAAACGGTGATTTTTCCTTTTGATTGGGCTTTGCCTCATCCATTATTGTATCTATAACTTCTTCTGTTAATTTACCGTCACGATAATAGTTCTTCATTCTTATTGCCTGATAATGTGACGGTGTGGCGTCCGAAAACTCCATTGCCTTAACCAACTGCTCCTGAGATTCTTTCGGAAGGTATGAAATTTCAACAGCAGGTCTCATCGCGACTTTCCCTTCGTCAACAAGGTCAAGCATTTCGGGGATCAATTCAGTCAGGCGAATGTATCGGCGAACTTGTGTTTGACTATCACCGGATTGTTCACCGATAATACCAGCTGATTTCATTCCTTTTAACTTCCCACCCACCGGGTTGGAAGTTAGATCCGAACGCCGTCCCTGTCTTTTCATAGCATCAAGCCTCATCTTATATGCTTTCGCTTTTTCACTTGGCAAAATTACCTCTCTCTGTAAATTTGAGTCAACCATAACTAAAATTGCTTCATCTCTTGTAAGCTCCACAACTTTAGCAGGAATTGACTTTAATCCTGCAAGCTCAAAAGCTCGCTTGCGCCTATGACCGGACACCATTTCATAAAGATTATCCTCAATCGGTCGTACAATGATAGGTTGAATAAGGCCTCGTTCCTTAATGCTTAAAACAAGATCTTCCATACACTCATCATCTTTAACCTGATAAGGATGATCCGGAAAGTCACGAATCTGTAACAATGGTATTTCTGTTACATTTTCATTCTCGATAGAATTACCTCCCTCTTAGATTTTAACATAACATTGCTAAAGCCCTGACAGAATAAACATTCTAAAATCTCCTTTCATAAAAATTGCCGCTACTCTTTCAAGTAACGGCTATGTAATAAATTTAGGCAATAAAAAAAGACCGATAATCTAACTCGAGAATCGGTCTTTTATACTTGTTGCATACACGTCGGTTTAATAAAGTTTAATTTCAATCGTGAAATAGTTTGTCTTTCACTTAAATTCTTTGCGGTAAAACTGCTTAAACCTGCAAAAATATAGGTAAAAACATTATTATTACTTTAAGGTTCATCGTGTAGATTTGTTAAATGTTAAAATTTGGTTTGCCATGCACGGTTGCGGGTTACGTTTGGAAAGGAGTCGTAATTTCAGCAACCGTGTGCAACTTTTTTAGAGGTGATAATGCCGCAAAGAATTTATTCTTTAACTATTTCTCTTCCATAATTTATAAATTCTATTTTCAGTTTTGCCACCACAGGATATTTGTGTGATGTCCTCCAATGAAATGTATGAACATCCATCTGGAAATCCGTATTCATCAATTTGATTAATGCAACAATCATCTTCACTTATACCTGAAACAAAACCGACAACATCATCATAGCCACTACTGCATAATTCAATAGATACAATTTGATTCCTTTGTTTAGCCAAATACAAAACAGATAAATATATACTGTTTTCAACCAATTGAAATCCAACCCTTTGAATATTGCCACTTAGTTTCTTCATTTTTTCAGCATATTGTCCATCAAGTTCAATTCTGAAAACTTCTTCCGTGTAAAAAGCAACTATACCGTCATTTTCCCCATCCGGCGAAATCAGCTGCACCGCTATTTTATTTTCGTCAACTGCCAAAATAATACCATATAGAAAATGAGACGTATCATTAATATTGGTATATAAAGATATTTTATTTGCTAATCTACTTAATTCTTTTAATTTTTTCAACATATTAATCACTCCGCTAAAATACTATTGGATGACATATCCCAAAGAATTTTCATTAAAGGTGCAATAAACACATCATCGATTACACCCACTCCTGTTGCATCATCTAATATAACACCTGCAAGTATAGTCGTTGTAACGGTAATGGCAGTAACTTCAAATGCCGTACTTAATAAATCTCCATCAATTTCTATGTTTATTGTTCTTCTTTTGTTAGGATTTGGTTTGCGCCTTGCATCCCCTTTTTCACCATTTTTATCTTTTTGTTTCCGTGTCTGTCCTTTTTCATGTTTTTGTTTGTTTGCTTTATTAGTTGTCCCTCTCTTATGGTGTTCTGCAGATTCTAATAAATTTTGTTGCCTTTTTCTTGCAATATCAATTGCATGTCTTACCCTATACCCTGCAGAACCATGCCACGCATTCGGATTGACCGATAAAGCTTCAGCATATTCACTTTCTGTTGCCGTGCCCGATATTATGTGTAAAGCCCAAGCCGGAACGGGATCATTTCCACTCAAGTCAGCCATGTTAACAGGATCATTTTTACAATATGCAAACATGTTTTTGCAAACATCTTCAATTCCTGTCGAAATCAATCCATCCGCATTCAAGAACCTTTTAACCGCCGGATCATAGTATCTGCTCTTGAGGTAGTAGAGTCTTGTTTCCGTATCATAGTAATAACCACGATAACGAATGGGGTTTGTCTCGGTTATGTTCTGTGTATCGGCTGATGTGGCATTTTCGGTTACTCTGCCCCATGCGTCGTAGGTGTAGCTTCCGACCAATGTGCCCGAGGCGTTGTAAATCTGTACAACGTCG
>QRFC01001567.1_pt1 | contig 18601 bp, 14 predicted proteins | sample 1861061 | NCBI WGS metagenome assembly QRFC01 (sample SAMN09711282, study PRJNA482702) | Human gut metagenome, whole genome shotgun sequencing project.
ATGGTAAAAAAATTAAATTTTAATATAAATTTCAAGGAGGATGTCACATATGACATATTTTGAAAATGTAGCACCAATCTGTGTACTGTGTTCGGCAATTATCGGTTTGATTTTTGCGGTATTTAAGTTCGTCCGGGTGAAAAAATGTCCCGAGGGCACACCCGAAATGTCTAAAATTTCCGCCAAAATCCGCAAGGGCGCAATGGCGTATCTGAAACGTCAGTATAAGACGGTTTCGGTATTCTTTATCGTAATGCTGATAATTCTTATCGTAATGAGTTCTCTCGGGGCTTTGACGTGGTTCGTTCCTTTTGCATTTTTATCGGGCGGATTCTTTTCGGGTCTGTCGGGCTTTGTGGGAATGAAAACCGCGACCTATGCGAACTGTCGCACCGCCGAAGGCGCAAGACAGGGACTTAACAAAGGTCTTAAAATTGCGTTTTCGAGCGGAACGGTAATGGGTCTGACCGTGGTCGGTCTCGGCCTTTTGGATATAAGTGTATGGTTTTTGATATTAAAGGCGTTCTATGGCAATGACGCGTCCGCCATAACCGGCGCTATGCTGACGTTCGGAATGGGCGCAAGCTCGATGGCTCTGTTCGCGAGAGTCGGCGGCGGTATATTCACAAAGGCGGCGGACGTGGGTGCAGACCTCGTAGGAAAGGTCGAGGCGGGAATCCCCGAGGACGACCCGAGAAACCCTGCCGTTATTGCGGATAACGTGGGCGATAATGTCGGCGATGTTGCCGGAATGGGCGCGGACCTTTATGAATCATATGTCGGTTCGGTTATATCCGCCGGTGCGCTTGCCGCCGCGGCATTCTCAAACGATGCAAGTTTATCGATGATTGGCGTAATTATCCCGATGATGATTGCGGCAATCGGAATTATCTCATCAATAATAGGTACGTTTTTTGTAAGCACAGCCGAGGGCGCATCTCAGAAAAACCTTCTCGGTTCGCTGCGCAGAGGAACATACATAAGTTCAATTCTGTCGGCTGCCGGCTCGGCGGCTTTGATATTCGGACTTATGCCCCAAAACAGCGGAATATTCTGGGCGGTAATCTCGGGTCTTTCCGCAGGCGTTCTTATCGGATTTTTCACCGAATATTATACCTCGGATTCATATAATCCGACCAAAAAACTTGCTTCATCGTCAAAAACGGGCAGCGCAACAATTATTATTGACGGTCTTGCTCTCGGAATGAATTCAACGGCGATACCCGTTATTATAATTGCCCTGTCGGTTCTCGTAAGCTATTTTGTATCGGGCGGCGCAAACAGCTTTGCTCTCGGTCTTTACGGCATAGGCGTATCGGCGGTCGGAATGCTCTCTACTCTCGGCATCACTCTTGCAACGGACGCATACGGTCCTGTTGCCGACAACGCCGGCGGCATTGCCGAAATGGCAGGCTTAAATGACGAAGTTCGCAACCGCACCGATGCTCTCGACTCGCTCGGCAACACCACCGCGGCAACAGGCAAGGGCTTTGCCATAGGCTCGGCGGCTCTGACGGCACTTGCGCTTATCGTTTCGTATACGGATAAGGTTAAAAGCTTTGGCGGAAGTCTTGAACTCACCATTACAAGTCCGACCGTTCTTATCGGCTTGTTTGTCGGCGCAATGCTGCCCTTCCTATTCAGCGCATACACGATGCAGGCTGTCGGACGCGCGGCGCAAAAGATAGTCGTTGAGGTTCGCCGCCAATTCAAAGAGATAAAGGGTCTTATGGAAGGCAAGGCTGAGGCGGATTATGAGACCTGTGTCGATATATGCACGCGTTCGTCATTGCACGAAATGATTCTGCCGGCGGCTCTCGGCATAATCGCACCGCTTGCGGTCGGTTTTATTCTCGGCGTGAACGGCGTTGTCGGAATGCTCGCCGGTGCGCTTGTATCGGGATTTGCCATGGCGATAATGATGGCGAACTCGGGCGGCGCGTGGGATAACGCAAAGAAATATATCGAAGCAGGCAATTTCGGCGGCAAGGGTTCGGATAATCACAAAGCCGCCGTTGTCGGCGATACTGTCGGCGATCCGTTTAAAGACACATCGGGCCCTTCGGTCAACATTCTTATCAAGCTTATAAGTATGGTATCGATTGTCTTTGCCGGCGTAATAGTAAGATTCAATCTTATCGACTTTTTAACAAAACTTTTCGGATAAAACATTGTGGGGTGCGGATTTATGCTCGATTACAAGCTTGATATTGCCGATAATTCAAAGTGGGTGATATGTACAAAACCCGAGGCGGCAAAGGCTTTGCCTTTTTACATAACAGAGGCAGGCGAATTTTATGCCAAAAGCGGTTATTATACCGAGCGTGACGGCCGTGACGGGCTTCAGCTTATCTATACCGTTTCGGGCGAGGGGCGGCTCATCGCCGACAACACCGAAACGCGGCTCTTGCCCGGTTCGGCGGTTATCATCAGATGCGGCGAACATCATCGCTATGAAACGGTCGGAAACGGCTGGCATAATTTTTGGCTGCACTTTGACGGCACGGGTGCAAAAGGTTATGAGGATATGATAAATGACGGTGAATACTGTGTCGTGCCGATTTCGGGCAAGGAGGAAATTGAATCAAACCTTATGATGATACTTACCATGTCGGCAAAGAACGATATGCTGTCGAGTGCACTGATTTCGGACTGTATCTCGAGAATTATGACCGAGATTTTGACTCAAAAGCTCAGCTGTGCCTTAAACGGCGATTCGGGCGGCGGCAAGTATCCCGAGATACATTCTGTGCTTGAATTTATTCACAAGCATTACGGCGAAACAATCTCGATTGACGATATGACCGAAAAAATGAATATTTCAAAATATCATTTTATTCGGGTATTTAAACGACAAATGGGTGTTACGCCATACGAATACTTGACCGAATATCGCATAAATATGGCAAAAATCCTGCTTAGAACAACGTATAAATCCGTGTTTGAAATAGCCTTTGACGTTGGCTATAACAGCAAAAGCAATTTTATAGCGAAGTTCCATTCGATGACGGGCGTAACGCCGTCACAGTACCGAAAGGAAAACATCGCAATTAATCAAAAATAAACTAAAATGACTTTGCCCTGTTCAAATCATTGAACAGGGCAAAGTCGATTAAATCAGATTAGTTTGGCAACAATTCGGCTTGTAAATCAAAAAAGCGTACAGCACCACGGTTTTTGAATGAGCAAACAATTATGAATAAAACGTATATTTGTAGGGGCGACCCCATGTGGTCGCCCGTAATATGTTCACCCAAATATGTTATTATCCACACAAATTTATGAAATTGCTCGTATGCTCGGGCGACCACACGGGGTCGCCCCTACGGGTTTATGCCGAAATTCACAAAAAGTTAATTCATTCAAAATCCGTGTGCACAGCACGGAACTGTACGACAGAAAAACACAAACACGAAAATATAAGGTGACCCTATGAAAAAAACAATATTAAAATTTATTGCCGCCGCACTGGCCGCGGTGCTCGCGGCGGCGACCCTCGGCGGCTGTAACTTTGTCAAAAACAAAACCGACGAATATACCGACACGCGGTTTCTTATGGACACGGTGTGTTCAATCCGCTCGGGCGGCGAAAACGCACAAGCGGCGGTTGCCGCCGCGTTTGAACGCGCGGAAAAAATCGCCGCCGCGGTCGATTATTTTTCCGCGGATTCAGAGGTTGCAGCAATAAATCGTGCCAAAGCAAACGAACCTATAAGCGTATCCGATGATACCGCCGCGATTTTGCGCACTGCACTTGAAATATATAAAAGTTCCGACGGTGCGTTTGATATAACAATCGCATCGGTTAAAGATTTATGGCAATTTTCAAGCGGCGCACACCAACCGCCGCCACCATCCGAGATAAATTCCACACTTGAAAATGTCGGCTCGGACAAAATTTTATTGAAAGGAAACACGGTCACAAAAACCGCCGACAAAGTGAAAATCGACCTCGGCGGTGCGGCAAAAGGATATGCGGTTGATTGCGCAAAAGCCGTACTCGGCGAATATAACGCTGAGTATGCTTTGATAGATTTCGGCGGCAGCATCGGCGTTGTCGGCAGGAACCCATCACGCCGCTGCGGCGAATGGTCGGTCGGTCTGCAAAAGCCTTTCGGCAAGTCGGGTGAATACACAAAGATTATAGAAATATCCGACAAGTCCGTTGTTACATCAGGAACGTATCAGCGTTATTTTAAATGGAACGGCGAGATATATCACCACATCATAGACCCCAAAAGCGGTTATCCGTCAAAGAGCGGAATATCGGGCGTCAGCATCATATGCGGCTCGGCATTGCTCGCCGATTGTCTTTCAACGGCATATTTGGTAATGGGGAAAGACGGCGGCGCCCGCCTTATTCAAATGTACGGCGCGACCGCCGAGGTTGAATAAGCATTGCATATATTCCAATGCAAATTATAAGGTAAACCGCAAAAAATGACGGCTGCGGCGACGGCAGCCATATATTAAATATCGACGCCGAAAAGAATTTTATCAGCATAATCATAATCCGCAAAGCAGGATTCAAAACCGCTCCGCCGACAAAATATGCAAGGGGTGCGCATACCGCAGATATTAACGCGTTCGCCGCACCGAAGATAAAGATTACTCCCGTGAGGGGTACAACCGCAATGTTGCCGATGATGCTTCCCCATTGAAAGCTTCCGAAAATCTTTGCCATAAAATAAATCGTTCCCAAAGACGCACTTATCGACAGGCACACCGACCCCGATAAAAAATTCACTAATTTATAAAATAACCGTTTTGCCAATCCGCTCCGAACCTCGGGCGGGTTTTCGTTTTCTTCCTCTCGATTCTTGCCGAGTATGGGTATAACCTTGCGCAGCGGACCATAAAACACCAATATTCCGACTGTCGCACCGAATGACAGCAAAAAGCTCGCATTATCGAGATAATACGGGTTTGATATAATCAGCGTCAGCGCCGCCATACCTATCGCCGTCAGAGAATCGGACGAACGCCTCAAAATTCCCGATAACAGAAACACCGACATCATAAATACCGCCCTGCATACGGACGGCGTGAACTGTGCCGCGGCGGCAAATATGACAAGACACGGAATCGTTATGATTGCGGCAAGCCGCTTAGGCAGGTGAAACATCGAAAGGATTGCCGTTATGAACAATAAAAGATATGATATGTGCATACCCGAGACCGCCGCGATGTGCATAAATCCCGATTTTGACAACCGCGCATATCCCTCGTTCGAAATCTCTGACCTGTCCCCCGTCAGAATACCGATAAGCAGACCTTTTTCATCTTGGCCATAAAGATATGCGTCGGCACTTTCCATTATCCGCCGCCGAACTTCCGAACCTGCTTTATATAAAAATGAAAATCCATCGTCCTTAACCTCTGCGGCGGTGGATTGTTTTGTCGTCCGCGAATAACAGGTATAAACTATGTCCGATTGTCTTAAATACCTGTTATAATCAAAACCGCCTTTGGTTGTTGCGCGGCTGTTTTTGCTCATTGATGACGGACGCGTCACAATAATAAAATCTCCCTCATTCGGAATATACGCTCCGTTACTGTTATTCGAATAGATAATTATGCGGCACGGCTCGGAAAAATCCGTTATCTTTTCGTCAGCAGCCGCCTTATACACGTCCGCAATGAAGCTAACGCTCTTTTCGGTCGAACTCGATTCGGGTTGGCTTATCACCCGACAATACAAGACCTTTTGCTTTTCCAAAAGCTTTTGCACCGAATCATAAGACGCACGGCGATACAGAGTCGAAACAAATCCGAATACCGCAACGCACACAATCAAAATTCCGTACACCAAAAGCCTTGCCGCACGGCGGTTCTTGCGCAGGATAAAAGAGAAAACGCACACCAGAACAAGGCATCCCGCTATAAAGAATGCCGAATAAATCATTATCCTTCCGATGCTTTCGGAAAGGTTATAAATTTTTATGTTCAGACCGATATACGCCGCCATAATCCAACACAGGATTGATATAAGCAGGTATCTTCGCCCCAATGTAAGATAGTATGTTATGTCTTTCATTTTTCCTCGCTGCTGTCCTCACTCAAAAGCTCGTCATATGTCGTGCCGAGAACCTCTTTTATCGCCTTTAATTGGCTTGCGTAAATATGCTGGATTCCTCTCTCGATTTTAACAAGCGCCTCTCTCGTCATATCCATTCCCATAAGCTGAAGCCGCACAACCATATCCGTTTGTTTGAGTTTATTTTGCTTTCGGATGCGCCGAATGTTCTTGCCTATTTGAATTTTATCCTGTTTTATCTTTTGTTCCATAACAATCTCCGTTCCGCCGCACCGCATCGGGGCAACCTTAAAATTCGGACCGATACAAGCACTTTTTATTGATTATATAATATATTATACCACAAAAAGAACCAAAACAAGTCCGTTTTTAATTAATTTCGCAAATTATGTTAATTCCGCAAAACCAAATAAATTGTTATAATTTTATCAATACGCAATAATGCACAAAATATCGCTCATTTTATCATCTTTTGTTGGGGGCAACACGGCAAAAAAATATTGCATAAAAATTGTTTTTGTATTATAATAAGGTAGAATGGGAAAATTTTTGGATATAAATTTTTAAACCCGAAATTTTCCCTATCATAACACCATTAAACATTAGAAAAGAGTGATTTTGTGCTTAGACTTCAAAAATACCTTGCCGACTGCGGAGTCGCGTCAAGACGCGGTGCGGAGGAATTAATAAAACAAGGCAGGGTTCGCGTCAACGGCGAAACCGTTCGCGAAATGGGCGTCAAGGTTGACGAGGACAGAGACATCGTTGAGTTTGACGGCGAGAGATTGCGCACACAAAATAAACTGATATATATTATGCTGCACAAACCGTCGGGCTTTGTCACCACCGTCTCGGACGATAAAGGCAGAGAAACGGTTATGAGTCTTGTCACCGAAATCCCTGCACGCATTTATCCCGTTGGGCGGCTTGACTATGACACAGAGGGGCTATTGCTTTTGACAAATGATGGTGACTTGACATACAAAATCACACACCCCAAAAATAATGTCGAAAAAACGTATGAAGCAGAGGTCACGGGCAACATCACTATGGACACCCTTACACGCCTGCGCAGCGGCGTTGTTATTGACGGAGTGCGGACAAGACCCGCGGTTGTTGAGGTCACGGGTGCGACGCGGCTCGGAACTCGGCTTAAAATTACGATTCACGAGGGACGCAACCGCCAGGTTCGGCGTATGTTCGAGGCTGTCGGCTGTATCGTCAAACGCCTCGTCAGAGTCGAAGAGGCAGGCTTAAAACTCGGTCATCTGCCGCTCGGAAAGTGGCGCAGACTTACTGACTCGGAGGTAAATATGCTTAAAAAAATCGGCACGAGCAAGAAATCGTCCGCACAGACGAGCCGCGAGATTTTTTCAAAATCAAAATCGGCAAAACCTCGCTCAGGCTCGAACAGACCGAAGGGCAGAGGAAAATAGAATTTTACGATTCATTCAAAACAGCAAAGAATCAACTTTTAAAAACCGCATACTGCGGCGGATTTAAGTTTTATAAATATCGGACAATCGTCCGTAAAATAAATTAAAGGAGGATGCTTTACAATGGGCAAATCAGACGATTTACAAAAAATGCGTTCAGCCATTGAGCAAGGCGGCGGCGCTGATAAAATAAAACAACAGCACGACGACGGCAAAAAGACTGCGCGAGAGAGAATGGCAATGCTTTTTGACGAAGGAAGCTTTATCGAACTTGACGCTTTCGTAACTCACAGGGGTGACGGACTCGGCATGGCGGAAAAAGACGCACCGGCAGAGGGCGTTGTCACAGGATACGGCACGGTAAACGGCAGGCTTGTTTATGCCTATTCACAGGATTATACGGTTATAGGCGGTTCTATCGGAGAGATGCACGCCGCCAAAATCTGTAAGGTTATGGATATGGCAATGAAAACGGGCGCGCCGATTATCGGCGTATGCGATAGCGGCGGTGCGAGAATTCAAGAGGGGGTTGACGCTTTAAAAGGCTTTGGCGATATTTTTTATCGCAATGCAATGGCATCAGGCGTTGTTCCCCAAATTTCGGTTGTTCTCGGCCCGTGCGCGGGCGGCGCGGTTTTCTCGCCGGCTATGACGGATTTTATCGTTATGGCGGACAGGACAAGCCATATGTTCATCACAGGCCCGTCGGTCGTTAAAGCGGTAACGGGTGAGGACATAAGCTTTGACGAACTTGGCGGTGCGGAAACCCACGCGACAAAGAGCGGTGTTGCCGGTATCAGATGCAAAACGGAGGAAGAATGTTTCGGCGAGGTTAAACGCCTGCTTGAATTCCTTCCGTCAAACAATCTCGAAGAAGCCCCGGCATATGAATGCTCCGATGATTTAAACAGAACTTCGGCGACACTCAATACCATCGTTACCGATGACGGCGTTTATGATATGAAATCCGTCATTGCCGAGATTGCCGACAACGGCGAATATATGGAATTCTTCCCTGAATATGCGGCAAACTTGATAACCTGTTTCATTCGTCTTAACGGTTCGACCGTCGGCGTTATCGCGAACCAACCGACAGTTATGTCAGGTTCACTCGATTGCGCATCATCGGATAAAGGCGCGAGATTCGTTCGTTTTTGCGACAGCTTTAACATTCCGATATTGAGCTTTACCGATGTGCCGGGATACCTCCCGGGAACAGAACAGGAATACGGCGGAATCATTCGCCGCGGCGCAAAGCTTTTGTACGCTTTTTCAGAGGCAACAGTTCCCAAGATAAACGTTATTGTCAAAAAGGCTTACGGCGGCGCATATGTCGCTATGAACAGCAAGCACCTCGGCGCGGACATAGTTTATGCGTGGCCGACGGCTGAAATTGCGGTTATGGGGCCTGACGGTGCGGCGAACATCATCTATAAAAATGATATTGCCGCGGCATCCGACCCGATTGCGGTGCGCAAGCAAAAGATTGACGAATACACAGAGAAGTTCACAAATCCGTATATTGCGGCGGCAAGAGGTTATGTGGATGACATAATCGAACCCGATTCGACAAGACCGAGAGTTATCGCGGCTCTTGAAATGCTTGCAAGCAAGCGCGACAGCAAGCCGTCCAAAAAGCACGGAAACTTTCCTATGTAAACATAACAAAAACCTTATAAAAAGGAGGAATAAATATGTCTTTATCCCAGGCATTGGGTCAAGGTCTTATGGTTACGGGCGTCGGTCTGCTTATCGTTTTTTCGGTACTTATCATACTGATGCTTGTAATGATGTTAATGAAAAAGGTATTTTATAAAGAACCCCAAAAGGCTGAAACCGTTCAGATTGAAAAAAAATCTGACGCGTCGGCGAACAACGCAGCCCCGCCGACGTTGAATGCGGCGCAAGACCCGAATCTTATTGCCGTATTGACGGCTGCGGTCGCTGTATGTATGAACACATCAACATACAACCTTAAAATCAAATCATATCGCAGGGTTGACAACAATGCGCCGGTTTGGAACAAAGCCGGTCTCAACGATGCGATAAATTCAAGATATTAACTTTTGGATATATCAGAAAGGATGAATTTTATTATGAGAAAGTTTATTATAAACGTGAACGGCGCGTCTTATGAAGTAGAGGTCGAAGAGGTCGGCGCAGCATCTTCTGCCGCCGTTTCAGCACCTGCTCCGGCTCCTGTCGCTGCTCCGGCTCCTGTCGCTGCTCCGGCTCCTGTCGCTGCTCCGGCTCCTGTCGCTGCACCTGCTCCGACACCGGCTGCGACTCCTGCTGCCGCACCTGCACCTGCACCTGCTCCTGCTCCGGCGGCACCCCCGGCAGGGGCGGAAACTGTAAGCGCACCCATGCCCGGCAACATCGTTGCCGTTAAGGTTTCGGTCGGACAGAGCGTAAACGCAGGCGATGTTCTTTGCGTTCTCGAAGCAATGAAAATGGAAAACGAGATTATGGCACCGAAAGCCGGCAAGGTTGTTGCCGTATCGACATCTGCCGGTGCAACGGTCAATACCGGTGACCCTCTTGTATCACTCGGCTGATTTAATTCAGGAATTTAGTTTTTGAAAGGATACTAATTATGTTACAGAGCATTATTGAATTTTTAAACAGCACCGGTATTGCCGCCTTGATTGAAAACGCAAAATCAGGATTTGCGGCGGCAGGTTCGGGCTTTGAACAGGTTGTTGCCGTTATAGGAACACCGCTTATGATTATAATTGCCTGTGTCCTGCTTTATTTGGCAATTGTCAAAGAGTTCGAGCCGCTGTTGCTGCTTCCGATTGCATTCGGTATGCTGCTTTCAAACCTGCCGATGTTTTCGGGTTCGGGCGCAATTATGATGCACCCCGAATTTTTTACCGACCCACAATACTTGGTTGACGGACACCTCGATATGCAAAGGATTTTTGCCGAGGGCGGACTTTTGGATATGCTGTACCTCGGCGTAAAGCTGGGTATCTATCCGCCTCTTATCTTCCTCGGAATCGGATGTATGACCGACTTTGGTCCGCTTATTGCCAACCCCAAGAGCATTCTGCTCGGTGCGGCGGCACAGCTCGGTGTTTTCACAACATTTCTCGGAGCATTGGCTCTCGGCGCGATTGTGCCGGGAATCAACTTTGGCGTAAAAGAGGCATCGTCTATCGGTATTATAGGCGGTGCTGACGGTCCTACGGCAATATATGTTACAAAAACACTCGCACCGGCACTTTTACCGGCGATTGCAATCGCGGCGTATTCGTATATGGCACTGATACCGGTTATTCAGCCGCCAATCATGAAGGCTCTTACCACAAAAGAAGAGCGCAGTATCGTTATGGAGCAGCTTCGCCCGGTAAGCAAGACCGAAAAAATGCTTTTCCCGGTTATCGTTACAATCGTTGTTGCACTCATCGTTCCCGATGCAGTATCGCTTGTCGGTATGCTTATGCTGGGTAATCTGATAAAAGAGAGCGGCGTTGCCGACCGTCTGTGCAAGGTTGCTCAAAACGGTTTAATGAATGTTATCACGATTTTCCTCGGAATAACTGTCGGTGCGACCGCAAAGGCCGAAACATTCCTCACCGCCGAAACCCTCGGCATTGTGGCACTCGGCTTGATTGCGTTCAGCTTTAGTACCGCCGGCGGACTTATCCTCGGCAAGATTATGTGCAAGCTGACAGGCGGAAAGGTAAATCCGCTCATCGGTTCTGCCGGTGTTTCTGCCGTTCCTATGGCGGCGCGTGTGTCACAGATGGTCGGACAGAAAGAAAACCCCGGAAACTTTTTGCTTATGCACGCTATGGGTCCGAACGTTGCCGGAGTTATCGGTTCTGCCGTTGCGGCAGGCGTTTTCCTGTCGATGTTCGCACATTAATCATATTGGATTTAAAATACATAAGGAGGTTTTATAAATGGCAAAAGTCGGAATTACAGAAACAGTGTGCCGTGATGCGCATCAGTCGCTCATCGCAACTCGTATGACTACAGAAGAAATGCTCCCGGCTCTTCCGATGCTCGATAAAATCGGGTATCATTCGCTTGAGGTTTGGGGCGGCGCAACGTTTGACGCGTGCCTTCGCTTTTTGAACGAAGACCCGTGGGAGAGACTGCGTAAAATAAGAGCGGCAGCACCCAAAACAAAACTTCAGATGCTTTTCAGAGGTCAGAATATTTTGGGTTATCGTCACTATGCCGATGATATTGTTGAATATTTCGTTCAAAAATCGGTGGCAAACGGCATTGATATAATAAGAATTTTTGACGCGCTTAACGATGTCCGCAATCTTCAGACAGCCATAAACGCAACAAAGAAAGAAAAGGGTCATGTACAGGCGGCGATTTCTTATACTATAAGCCCCGTACACAATAACGAATTTTTCGTAAAGCTTGCAAAGGAATATGAGAACTGTGGCGCAGATTCGATTTGCATAAAGGATATGGCAGGTCTGCTCACACCGTACAACGCGTTTGAATTGGTAAGCGCACTCAAAAAAGCGGTTAAAATCCCCATACAGCTCCATACGCATTACACAAGCGGCGTTGCGTCTATGACGTATCTTAAAGCAATAGAGGCAGGCGTTGACGTTGTTGACTGTGCTCTCTCACCGCTCGCGATGGGAACTTCACAGCCGCCGACAGAACCGCTTGTTGAAACGCTTAAAGGCACAAAATATGACACAGGTTTGGATTTGGACGCTTTGACCGAGGTTTCGGATTATTTCAAACCCCTGCGTGAAAAGTATCTTGCAAGCGGACTTATGAACACAAAGGTATTGGGTGTTGATATAAACACTCTTAAATACCAAGTTCCCGGCGGAATGTTGTCAAACCTTGTTTCACAGCTCAAACAACAGGGCAAAGAGGACAAGTTTGACGAGGTTCTCAAAGAGATTCCGCGCGTCCGTAAGGATTTGGGTTATCTTCCGCTTGTTACCCCGACAAGTCAGATTGTCGGAACACAGGCTGTGCTAAATGTTATTATGGGCGAGCGGTATAAGATGGTTTCAAACGAGACAAAGGGAATATGCCGCGGCGAGTACGGCAGAACTCCTGTTCCGATAGATGAGGAATTCCGCAAGAAGATTATCGGCAACGAAAAGGCTATTACCTGCCGCCCGGCAGACCTTTTAAAGCCCGAGCTCGATAATATGCGCAAGGAATGTGCCGAGTGGATTGAACAAGACGAGGACGTATTATCCTATGCCCTGTTCGGACAGGTTGCGGTTAAGTTCTTTGAACAGCGCCGCGCCGCAAAATATAAGGTTGATAAAGATATGGTTGATATGGATAACAAAATCCACTATATCTGATTCGGATAAACCAAAAACGGTCGCGTCTGCGGCCGTTTTTAACAGGCGTTCTCATTGCGGGAACGCTTTATTTTTTATGTTGTTTTAGGATTTGTGCAACAGATATATCCTTTTGTAATTTGAGAGGTGCGGAACGCAAAATGCTGTTTTGCATAAAATAAAATTAGGCGGATTCGATTCCGTTCAATTCTGTTTTATGAAAGGTGCATTTTATGAATAGTACAATATTAATGGCATTAATTGCCACTCTCGGAACATGGTTCATAACCGCTTTGGGTGCGGCAACGGTTATATTTTTTAAAAAGACAAGCGACAAGGTGATGAATCTTATGCTCGGTTTTGCGGCAGGGGTGATGATTGCCGCAAGTTTTTGGTCGCTGCTTCAACCGGCGATAGAGAGGGCGGAAACATATCTGTCCGTCCCGGCATGGCTTGTTGTCTCGTGTGGATTTATTTTCGGCGCGCTTTTTATGTGGGCATCCGACAAAGCGGTCACCTATGCAGGGCGGCTTAACGCAAAAACATCATCTTCATGCTCGGAACGGCTTAACAGGATTATTCTTTTGGTATTTTCAATAACCTTGCATAACATTCCCGAGGGTTTGGCGGTCGGCGTTGCGTTCGGCGCATTGAATAACGGCGGATTTACAACCGAGGCATTTATGGGGGCAATCACCATTGCGGTCGGAATAGGCTTGCAGAATTTTCCCGAGGGCGCGGCGGTTTCCTTGCCGCTAAGGCGAGAGGGATGTTCTCGGCTTAAAAGTTTTTTTATCGGTCAGGCTTCGGCATTGGTTGAGCCTATCGCCGGGGTTATCGGTGCGGCAACGGTAGTCTACATACAGGCTATTCTTCCGTATGCCCTCGCTTTTGCCGCCGGAGCGATGATACTTGTTGCCGTGCATGAGCTTATCCCCGAGTGTCAACAGAACCAAAAGGCAGATCCTTATCTTGCAACAATGGGAATCGTTATCGGGTTCACAATTATGATGCTTTTGGACGTTGCTCTCGGTTAGTGTGCGTGAAATGTTTATCAAATTATGCGGTTATCCACATTATATGCACCATTCGTTCGCGTGTTCGGGACGTCGGGGATGTCGTCCCCTACAAATTGTAATATACGTTCCGTTTGGTTGTAGGGGCGGCTCTCGTCTGCCGACTCGGTCAAATCGCAAAACGATTGCCACCGGCAATCTGCGACCACGACCGCCCGTGATTTTCAATCGTTAATTTCGTGCACAAAAAAGGCGGCCGATAAACGGTCGCCTTTTTGAAAAGCAATTTATTTCGCTTTATAATTATTTCTCAGGTGCTACATCTATTGTATCTGTATTATCTGCTTTATCTTCTGTTGAGTCTTTTGCATTATAGATACCTGCAATAATTTTAGCTGCTTCTGCTCTTGTTATGTTGTTCTGCGGCAAGAATGAACCATCCTCATAACCGTTTACATAACCGAGTTCAGAGAGAAGTGCAACGTAAGGAGCAGCGTATTCTGCAACCTTGTCAGCGTCTGTGAACTTAAGTTCGTTTGACTGTGCAACCTTGTTAAGTGCACGGCCGAGAATTGTGCAAGCGTCTTCACGAGTAATAGTAGCGTTCGGAGCGAACTCTGTATCACTTACACCCTTGATTACGCCGGCCTCTACGCCTGCTGCTACGTACGGTGTGAACCAATCTTCTGCTTTGCAATCCTCAAAGTTTACTGCGTCAGATGTAGCCTTGTAACCGAACAAGCCAACAACCATCTTAGCGAACTCTGCACGAGTTACGTCACCCTCGGGATCAAACTCTGTTGCGCTCTTACCGCCGATGATACCTGCATCCTTTAAGGTGTAGATGTCTTTAGCAGCCCAGAAATCGTCAGCAACGTCAGCGAACTTGCCGTCCGGTGTCGGGTTAACAGGTTCGTCTTTGCCCTCTTCGAATTCAACAGTAACTTTTACTGCGCTTGCAGGCATTGTGAATGTGTATGCCTTTTCGTCAACGGGAACGTTAGTACCGTCAGCCTTAACAGCTGTTACAGACTTAACTTTGTAACCTTCTGCCGGTTCGGGTTTAACTGTTACTGTTGCGCCCGATGCAGCCTTTTCGGGAGATACCGTTACAGTACCGTTCTTTGTCTCAACAACTGTTACAGCATATGTTGTGGTAGTTGAGCTGCCCTTATTGATGCCGGGTGCGCTGCCGCTTGATGCTTTCTTAACTTCGCCTGATACGGGAACAACTTTACCGTCTTTATCCTTTTGAACGAGCTGTGTTCCGCCAACGGTTACTGTTACAGTAAATGTCTTATTTGCACCGCTTGAGCTGTAACCGAGTTCTTTCATCTTTTTGTCAGACTTAAGCGTTACATTCAAGTCTTTAGCATCAGCCTCATTAGCCGCTGCGATTTGTTCAGGTGTTACTTCAACAGAAACTGTTGCGCCCTCTTTAGTTGAGTCAGCATTGGGAACTATCAAAGAAATTGTTCTCTTAGCTTTCTTTTCTGCTTTAACTACTTCGCTGTCACCCTCAGCATCCAAAGGCATCTTAGCGATTACAGATGCCGGAACAGTGATGTTAGCTGTTACATAACCGTTGTCAATCGGGTTGTTGATTGAGATTGAACCGCCGCTGATTTCAGCCGGAACAACTGTTACTTTACCCTCTACATCAGTTGTAGCAGTTGTGAACAATCCGTTCTTAGACGGTGATGTTAATGTACCTTTAACTGTGATTACATCATCAGCTTTGTAATCCTTACCTTCGTTTGCATAATCCTCAACAGTGTTCCATGCTACTGTGAAAGTATCTTTAAAGTCACCCTTTGTTACAGCAAGTTCAGTCGGAAGAGCAGCCTTTATAGCATCTTCTGTAATACCTTTTTCTGCATTTTCCATAACTGTACCCTTTGCATCAGCAACTGTACCGTCAGTGATAGGAACAACCTTAACTGTTACTGTTACATTCAAAGTTCCTGCATTTGCGGCACCCTCACCGTTTATAACAACATCGCCTTTGAACTCATATTCGCCTGTCTTTGTTGCATCGTATGCCGGTGTAGATACCCAGTTAGATACTGCGTATCCTGCTTCGCTGTTAGTACCGTCGGTAACTGTAGCTGTGATACCCTCAACAGCAGCATCAGCTGTTGTTCCGAGAGCAACCTCAACCGGAGCTGTTACATCAGCACCTGCTTTAACAGCCTTTGCAGATGTAGCTGTGAAAGAATCTAAAATATTCAATTTAGCAACATCATTTGTAACTTTAGTCGGCTTACCCCCAGCTAATGTATAGGTATAACCACCATCAGTAAAAATTTCAACATCATTTGCCGCTGTTGTTGCATCAGCTATTGTAATAGCTACTGTTGCAAAAGGTTTGCCCTCAGGCATTGTTACCGCCGAACTCCATTTAAACTGAAGTCCACCGGTTTTTGCATTAACCATGCTTGCCGCACAAGCAGGAATACCTTCTGCCAACTTAACATTCTCAACAGTCAAAGCATTAATAGCAGTTGTCGGAGTAAAGTTTATTGCTAACGCATTATAACTTCCCGGTGTCGAATAAACATCTGCGTAAACTGTTTTCCCTGCTTTTGTTCCTGTAATAGTATTAGTAATTGCATCTGTTTCTGCTTTTCTAAACTGAATATAACCTTTATATACAGTTTCATCAGCAAATACACTTACCGATACCAAGGAAAATAACATTGCTACTACTAAAATAATAGCAGAAATCTTTTTAAAACTTCTCATTTAATTTTTCCTCCATTATATTATATATTTTTCTTATTTTATGCCGGCAGTTTTTATTGCCGGCATAAAACTATTTTTGCTTAGAAACTTGTTCCTATTCTTTCTTCGCAATCTTCACCAGCTGTGTAGTTAAGGATTTCCATCCAGTCAAGGTCATCTATGGCGCTATCTATATTAACATCTGCCGCTCTAAATGCTCTACCAGTAGTAGTATCCAAGTCTTCATCTACATTTTCACCGGCTGTATAACTCAAAACTATCATCCAGTCAAGGTCATCAACGCTTTCATCGCCATTTACGTCACCGTACATTCCTGTCGGCTTTGAATCTTTAACTTTGATAGTTAATGTTACTGTCTTTAATGCTTCATCTTTGATGATAGCATCGTCACTTGAACCAGACAATGTTGCTGTTGCAGTATAAGTTCCCTCTTGGTCAGCGTTATAATCAGCAGATGTGAAATCACTCAATGTCCAACCTGTTGTCGGAAGATCTATTCCATCCGAATTTTTAAGCGCGAACGAAATACCATTTACCGCTTCTTCTAAAGATGTTCCTTTTTCAACCTCAATAGTATTTTCGGAAACACCTGTACCGGTAAGAATAACACTTGTTACAATCTTTGTCGGGTCCGCAGTAAATTCAACATTAATTGTCGGCATTGTAAATCCGCTCGGAATTGTACCGAATACACCTGCTGTCGGAGCAGTTACTGTTACGGTATATGTTGCCGTACCGTCCTCCACAGGAGTACCTGTTACATCAACAGTTGCACCGTTTTCTCCAACATTCCATGTTTCAGTCGGAACAACACCATCTACCGCTGCACCTGTAACAACAATCTTACTTATTTTACTCTTTACAGTATCAATTGTATTTGCTGCACCGTTTTGGAATGAATCAGTTGTATATTCAGAACCGTCAGCCTTTAACAGTTTCATTCCTGTTACTTCAAATGCTTTTGCAACAAATGAAGCTGTTACATCTACACTATAACCCTCATAAGTGATTGTAGCACCTGTTTCTGTTAAAGTAACATTTTCAGCCGCCAATGTAACATCCTCTGAAACACCGTCTGTGTTTGTAAATTTAACTGCACCAACTGCATTTATAATAGCATTTTTCTTAGCTGTATCAGTTGCATCAGCACCGTTTATAATAGCAATCTCTCCGAGTTCTGTATTTGTAACTTTTAACGCAGCAATTGCAAGAGTTGCAACCGCAGGAGTTCCTCCAACTTTATCACCGCTGAGCATCAGCAATCCGGCCTCGCCGGGTATCATGTAAATACCATTGCTTGCACTCGTATCGGTTGTTACCGTAAACGTAAACGCAGATGTATCATTCTTTTGGTCAATGCCAACAATATTCATTGTGTCTTTATCATAAGCAGTAACCGAAGATAACGCATCACCATGCTTTACATATGTTAACATAGTTGTACCAATATCTTGAACCTCTGTTGTTTCATACACTACGGATACATTATACAATTCCGAATCATCAGTGCGTTGTGTAACTGTTATTCCTTTGATTGTAATACCCGAACTTGATTGAATTACATTAGCCGCAAATGCGCTTGTGCCCATTGTTGCGATCATTGCCACCGCGGATACCGCCGCGGTAATCTTTTTTAAACTAAACTTTTTCATTTTTTATCATGCCTCCTAAATAATAAACTAACAACTTAAAAATCATCTCTTTTTGCAAATTTTGTAACGTGTCCTGATTTATTGCCGTAAAACAATAATACATAACTGTTACGGGCGTTTGCCGCCCATACCACAAGTATTATTTAAGTTATAAAAGGCTTCCTCCTTTCTTATAAAATATATATGTGAGCGCAGGTGTTGCGCTCTGATTTTTTTCAACGTTAAGACAAAATAGAATGTGTGTATACAAGCGACACCGCTTGACCGTGTTGCGTTTTGTTTTCAAAAATATAAAATATTTTCTATTATATCTATATCGCCCAAAGCCCGGTTCCGTCTGCCGCTCCCGGACGGCAATGTAATATTTTATATTTTTGAAATACGTACCGCTTACACCTATAGACAGTGGTCGCATTCTATTTTGTTA